>ENA-OWPB01001178-OWPB01001178.1-human-gut-metagenome-genome-assembly--contig:-NODE-1178-length-25675-cov-6.871936_pt1 | contig 25675 bp, 21 predicted proteins | sample MGYA00248260_ERZ651838 | MGnify/ENA primary metagenome ERZ651838 (study PRJEB26924, sample SAMEA4378304) | human gut metagenome | biome: human gut; feature: human-associated habitat; material: faeces...
GTCAGCTTACGCTGACCAGAATCACGCACCAAGTCTCACGTGCGTTCGACTTGAAAAAAACAAAAAAGATTGATGAAATTAGCTGAGGGGCTAACAGTTGGGAGGCAATGATTATGGAACTGACAAACATTCGTGACATATTCAGAAACAAAGAAGAGTATCTTGACAAAGAAGTAACCATCGGAGGATGGGTACGTTCCGTTCGCGGATCCAAAAAATTTGGATTTATCGTCGTAAATGACGGTACATTTTTTGAACCATTACAGATTGTTTATGGGGATCATCTGGAAAACTTTGCAGAGATTTCCAAATTAAACGTGGGTGCTGCCATCATCGTAACCGGTAAACTGGTTCCGACACCGGAAGCAAAACAGCCGTTTGAAATCCAGGCAGAAAGCGTTGATATCGAGGGCGCATCCGCACCGGATTATCCGCTGCAGAAAAAACGTCATACGTTTGAATATCTGAGAACAATTTCTCATTTACGTCCGCGTACCAATACCTTTGAGGCAGTATTCCGTGTACGTTCCCTGATCGCATACGCAATTCACAAATTCTTCCAGGAGCGTGATTTTGTGTATGTACACACACCACTGATCACAGGAAGTGACTGTGAGGGTGCCGGTGAGATGTTTCAGGTAACAACCATGGATCTGAACAATGTGCCGAAAAAAGACGATGGAAGCGTTGATTTTACACAGGACTTCTTTGGAAAACCGACCAACCTGACCGTAAGTGGACAGTTAAACGGTGAGACTTACGCCATGGCATTCAAAAATATCTACACCTTTGGACCGACTTTCCGTGCAGAAAATTCCAATACCACCCGTCATGCAGCTGAGTTCTGGATGATCGAGCCGGAGATCGCATTTGCAGATCTGAAGGACGATATGGTACTGGCAGAGAGCATGTTAAAATATGTGATCCGTTATGTATTAGAGCATGCGCCGGAAGAAATGGAATTCTTCAACAAGTTCGTTGACAAAGGATTACTTGACCGTCTGAACCATGTATTAAATTCTGATTTTGGTCATGTAACTTATACAGAAGCAATCGAGATCCTTGAGAAAAACAATGATAAATTCGATTACAAAGTATTCTGGGGCGCAGATCTGCAGACAGAGCATGAGCGTTATCTGACAGAGGAAATCTTCAAACGTCCGGTATTCGTAACGGATTATCCGAAGGAGATTAAAGCGTTCTACATGAAACTGAACGAGGATGGCAAAACCGTTGCCGCTATGGACTGTCTGGTTCCGGGCATCGGTGAGATCATCGGCGGAAGTCAGCGTGAGGATGACTACGACAAACTGCTTGGCAGAATGAAAGAACTTGAACTGAAAGAGGAAGATTATGACTTCTATCTGGACCTGAGAAAATATGGTTCTGCAAGACATGCAGGTTTCGGACTTGGATTTGAGCGTTGCGTGATGTACCTGACAGGTATGGGCAATATCCGTGACGTAATCCCGTTCCCAAGAACAGTAAATAACTGCGAACTGTAATAAAAAATGAAAAAGGGGAGGTTTGGTGCATGCCGACCTCCCTTTCTTAGACAAAGAGGACATTTATGGCGAATTACAAAATATATATTCAATATGATGGAACCCGCTACAAAGGATGGCAGAGACAGCGCACCACGGATCAGACGATTCAGGGCAAGATTGAGGCAATTTTAACAAGACGGTATGGGCGCACCATTGAAATCGATGGTTCCGGTCGGACGGATGCAGGGGTACATGCCCGTGGACAGGTGGCAAATTTTCGGATTCCGGAGGCGTTGTGTGATGGAAAGGCACCAGAAGATGTTTGTGATGAGCTGCTGGCGCTTTTTGCAGAGTATCTGCCGGAAGACATTGCAGTGACAAAGGTGCGGGTGGCATCAGAACGGTTCCACAGCCGGTTAAACGTCGTGAAAAAGACTTATGTATACCGGATCTGGAACGCGGCATATCCAAACGTATTTGAACGGAAATACATGCTGCATGATACGCGGCACATGGATGTGGAAGCTATGCGTCAGGCAGCAGAATATCTGCTTGGAAAACATGACTTTGCGGCATTTTGCGGAAATGCGAAGATGAAGAAATCCACGGTGCGAACGATTCATGAGATTTCCATAGAAGAAATCGGCGGTGAAATCCGTTTCACTTATACCGGAAATGGATTTTTGCAAAATATGATCCGCATTGTAACCGGAACGCTGGTGGATGTGGGAACCGGAGTTTATCCGCCGGAGCATGTAGCTGAGATCCTGGAGTCAAAAGTCCGGGCAGAGGCAGGTCCGACAATGCCGGCACAGGGACTGACCTTGTGGGAAGTAGTATATTGATGCACATGAATCATGGAAAAAACAGATCCGTGCATTTTGTTGAATTACATGAAAAGTTTTACGTACATCATGAAAGTGATGGAAAAAGGAGTATACGATTGAAAGAAAAGTGGGTTGTATCAGCTAAAGGTGCTGATTTTAAAGCAATCGGTGAACATTTCGGGATTGATCCGGTGATTGCCCGGATCATGCGAAACCGCGGTCTGACGGATCTGGATGAAATGGAGTATTACCTGCATGGGGATGAAAAGGATTTGATCGATCCGCATTTGCTCAAAGATGTGGATCTGGCAGCCGAGATCATTCTGAAAAAAGTAAAAGAACAGAAGAAAATCCGAATTATCGGAGATTATGATATAGATGGCATCCAGTCCACGTACATTTTATACTGTGCGCTGAAACGGATCGGAGCAGAGGCAGATTATGTCATTCCACATCGGATCAGGGATGGTTATGGCATGAACGAGCATCTGGTCACACAGGCGGCAGAAGCCGGAATCGACACAATTTTGACCTGTGATAACGGAATCTCTGCCATTGATCAGATCCATCTGGCAAAGGAACTTGGCATGACGGTGGTGGTGACCGATCACCATGAGGTGCCTTACATAGAAGAAAATGGCGTGCGCCGGGAAAAAATCAGTGAGGCGGATGCCATTGTAAATCCGAAACAGGAAGCGTGTCAGTACCCGTTTAAAAAGCTTTGTGGCGCAGCGGTGGCATGGAAGCTGGTACAGGTATTATATGAACAGGCAGGGATTCCGGTGTCAGAAGCAGATCGATTCATTGAAAATGCCGGTTTTGCGACAGTAGGCGATGTCATGGATCTGCAGGGCGAGAACCGCGTACTGGTAAAACTGGGATTAAAAATGTTAAATCAGACACAAAATATCGGTATGAAGGCACTGATCCTGCAGAGTAATCGAAAACTGGGTGAGATCCGTTCCGGTGATATCGGATTCGGACTGGGACCATGCTTAAATGCCACCGGGCGACTGGAAACCGCGCGTATTGCCTTAAAACTGCTGCTTTGTGAGTCAGAAGCGGAAGCGGCAGTGCTGGCGCAGGAAGCGGTGGATCTGAATAACAGCCGGAAGCTGTTGACGGAGCAGGCCGTAGAAGTGGCAAAACAGATGATCGCGGATGGCGGATATGAAAACGACCGGGTGTTCGTCATCTTTTTGCCGGACTGCCATGAAAGTCTGGCAGGTATTGTAGCCGGACGAATCCGGGAGGCATACCATCGACCGACCCTGGTAATCACCCGTGGGGAAGAAGGCGCGAAAGGCTCCGGCAGATCCATCGAGGGTTATTCGATGTTTGAAGAACTGAATAAATGTGCGGATCTGCTTAGTTCGTTTGGCGGACATCCCATGGCAGCGGGATTTTCTCTGCCGGAGGAAAATATTGAGGCATTCCGCCGCAGATTGAATGAAGTGTGTACCCTGACGGAAGAAGAATTACAGGCAAAAGTTGTGATCGATGTGCCGATGCCTATCGGATATATCACATTCCCACTGATCGAGCAGTTAAAATTACTGGAACCATTCGGAAAAGGCAATGATAAACCAGTGTTTGCGGATCGAAATCTGGTGATCGAGCGGTTGAAAATTTACGGACCAACGGGACGTGTGGTACAATTAACATTACACAGTTCGTCCGGAGCAAAAGTTCAGGCAGTATATTTTGGAGATCCGGACAATTTACGGTTACCTTTGGAAGAAAAATATGGTAAGGTAGTGGCAGACGATACGATGGCAAATCGTTGTGTCCACAACGCGGCACTGCATTTTACTTATTATCCTGAGATTGATACTTATTATGAGACACCGCGGGTGAAACTGAAAATAACGGGAATTTCTGCTTGATCCGTAAATATAATGATTTTGCAGAATTTTTTGCAACAGGTCTGAGAAAGAAAAAGATATCAGACTGGAACGGAGGTTCAATATGAGCAAAAAAAGAAAGGTATTACACAGAGGTTTGGCGCTGATGCTGGCAGTCGTGATGAGTCTTGGCACATGCCTGACAGCGTTTGCCAGTGAGAGTGACAGTAGCAGTGATACAAAAGTAACGATTGCAGACGGTGAGACACCATATATTTCCTTTGGTGCGGATCTGCGGGCAGATGAGAAAGCAAAGGTTCTGGACTATTTTGGACTGACAGAAGCGGATCTGAAAAAATGCAATGTAAATACAGTCACAAACGCAGAAGAACATCAGTATCTGGATGCCTATGTGACCAATGATCATATCGGAAGCCGTGCATTGTCTTCTGTAGCCGTTATGGATGCGAAAAAAGGCAGCGGTATCAAAGTAACAACCAAAAATATCAATTACTGTACCGCGAGCATGTATGAAAATGCGCTGGCAACCGCAGGCGTGGAAGATGCCAATGTTGTCGTTGTGGGACCGTTTGATATGTCGGGAACCGCAGCGCTGATCGGAGCCATCAAAGCATATTCTGTTATGAGTGGAGAACAGGTAGATACTGATGTCATTGACGGAGCCGTCAACGAGATCGTCGTGACCGGTGACATTGGAAATGAGACTGGAAATACCGATGAGGTAGCGGGAATGGTTGCGTATCTGAAAGATCAGGTGGGCGGTAAAAATCTGTCTGATTCCGAGATCAAAGATGCCATTGATGAGGCTTCTGAAAAATTTAATGTCAGTCTGACACAGGATCAGATCGATCAGCTTCTGGAACTTCTGAAAAAGTTACAGGGACTGGATCTGGACTGGGGTAACCTGAAAAATCAGGCACAGAACCTGTATGGAAAATTAAAAGATATGGGACTGAATATTGATACGGCAGCGCTGACAGATCAGGCGCAGGGATTTTTTGCAAAGCTGATCGCGTTTATTAAGGGTCTGTTCCAGAGATAAGGATGGTGTTTTGCGCCGACCGGAACGGAGTGTAGAGTGCAGTGATTCTGAAAAGAAGATGTCAGCTTGCGCTGACCAGAATCACGCACCAAGTCTCACGTGCGTTCGACTTGAATTGTATAAAACATGAATTTGTATGATAAAAATGGAAGTGACAAACATTCAGACAGAAAATTGCGCAGTATGGAGGAAAAATGGAAGCTTATACAGAGTTTGCCAATGTATACGAAAAATTTATGGATAACGTGCCTTACGAAAAATGGTGTGAGGCGATTTGTGAGATTTTACGATCACATGGGATAGAAGACGGTCTGGTGCTGGATCTGGGATGCGGAACCGGAACGATGACACGTCTGCTGCGAGAAAAAGGATATGACATGATCGGTGTGGATAATTCGGCAGAGATGCTGGAGATTGCACGCGAACATCCGGATGACGGAATCCTGTATCTACAGCAGGATATGCGGGAATTTGAATTATATGGAACCGTGAAGGCAGTGGTATGTGTCTGTGATTCCATGAATTATCTTCTGGAGGAGGAAGACCTTGCAGAAGTATTTTCACTGGTGCATAATTATCTGGATCAGGACGGAATCTTTATTTTTGATATGAATACGCTGTACAAATACCGGGATCTGATCGGAGATGCGACCATCTGTGAGAACCGGGAGCATGAAAGTTTTATCTGGGAAAATTGTTTTGACGAAGAAAGCAGTATCAACGAATATGCGCTGACGCTGTTTGTCGAGCAGGAAAGTGGCTTGTATGCCCGTTATGAGGAGTTTCATTATCAGAGAGCTTATGAGTTGGAAAAGGTAGAAGAATTGATCAAGGCATCAGGTCTGGAATTACTGGCAGTCTGTGGCGAAGGAACCAAAGAGCCGCCAAAGGCAGATTGTGAGCGGGCATATTTTGTGGCAAGAAGACCACAGCCGCATATATTTTAAAAACATAATAGAAAAAGGAATGAAAAACATGGAAGATTATATTGTAAGGGCAACTGCGGCAGACAGTTCTATCCGCGCATTTGCCATGACTTCAAAAGGAATTGTAGAGGAAGCAAGACAGCGCCATCAGACAAGTCCGGTAGTGACAGCAGCACTTGGAAGACTGCTGACCGGCGGAGCTATGATGGGTGTCATGATGAAAGGGGACAAGGATCTGCTGACTGTACAGATCCAGTCTGGCGGTCCGATGAAAGGAATGACCGTTACCGCGGATTCCAAAGGACATGTCAAAGGTTATCCGGTGGTAAATGATGTTATGCTACCGCCAAACAAACAGCACAAATTAGATGTAGGCGGAGCAGTCGGTGTCGGTATGATGCGTGTCATCAAAGATATGGGGTTAAAAGAGCCATACGTGGGAACCACCGTTTTACAGACCAGTGAGATTGCCGAAGATTTAACATACTATTTTGCCACATCGGAGCAGGTACCGTCCTCTGTGGGACTTGGCGTTCTGATGAACAAGGACAATACGGTACGTCAGGCAGGCGGTTTTATCATCCAGTTAATGCCATTTACGGATGATAAGATCATTGATGCGCTGGAGAAAAAACTTTCCGAGATCACTTCTGTTACCAATTTACTGGAAGAAGGACATACCCCGGAGAGCATGCTGGAGTACATTTTAGGCGATTTCGGTGTGGAAATTACAGAGAAAATCCCGGCATCTTTCTACTGTAACTGTTCCAAAGACCGCGTGAAAAAAGCGATCATCAGCATCGGAAAGAAAGATTTAAAAGAAATGGTGGCAGACGGCAAACCGATCGAAGTAAAATGCCATTTCTGTAATACCGCATACACATTCAGCATTGAGGAATTAAAGGAGATCTTAAAACAGTGAGACAGGGATTTATCAAAGTAGCGGCTTTGACACCGAAAGTGAAAGTTGCGGATACGACATATAACCGGGAACAGATCTGCATGCTGATCGATGAAGCACAGGAAAAAAGTGCCAAAATACTGGTATTTCCGGAGCTGTGCATTACAGGTTATACCTGCGGAGATCTGTTTTATCAGGAATTACTTTTAAGAGAAGCAAAAAAAGAGCTGCTGGCGATCGCAAAATATACCGAGCGCAAAGATTGTCTGGTGTTTGTGGGACTTCCACTGGAGCATCAGGGAAAATTGTATAACGTGGCAGCAGCTATCGCACAGGGAAAAGTACTTGGACTGGTTCCAAAGACACACATCCCGAATTATAATGAATTTTATGAGCGCAGACATTTTGTATCCGGCATGAAACAGCCGGTTCCGGTTGCATTGGACGAGGATATTATCGTGCCGATGGGCACACAGATTTTATTTCAGTGCCGTCAGATGCCTGCATTAAAAATTGCAGCAGAGATCTGTGAGGATGTCTGGGCACCAAATCCGCCGGGAGTGGATCATGCACTGGCAGGAGCAACCGTTCTGGTAAACCTGTCTGCCAGCGATGAGACAACGGGCAAAGATATTTATCGCAAGAGTCTTGTGACCGGTCAGTCCGGTCGCCTGATCTGCGGCTATATTTATTGCAGCGCGGGCGATGGAGAGTCCACACAGGATGTCGTTTATTCCGGTCATAACTTGATCGCGGAAAACGGTTCCCTGCTGGCAGAATCCAGACGTTTCTGCAATGAGAGCATTTATACAGAACTGGATATTGCACGTCTGAATGAGGAGCGTCGCCGTATGAGTACGTTCCCGGCATCCAATGAGACTTATATCAATATTGAGTTCAGCTTAAAGGAAGAACAGACGGAATTGACCCGTTTTGTAGATCCGGCACCGTTCGTACCGGGCAATAAGGCAGACCGCGAAAAACGTTGTGAAGAAATTTTTATGATCCAGGCAATGGGATTGAAAAAACGTCTGGAGCACACCAATGCTGCCACAGCAGTGGTTGGAATTTCCGGTGGACTGGATTCTACACTGGCATTGCTTGTTATGGTAAAAGCATTTGATCTGTTGAACCGGGATCACAAAGACATTGTGGCAGTGACAATGCCTGGATTTGGAACCACAGACCGCACTTATGATAATGCCGTCAGTCTGATCAAGTCTCTGGGAGCAACTTTCCGGGAAGTCAGCATCGTAGATTCTGTCCGTACTCATTTTCGTGATATTGGTCAGGACGAGGCTGTGCATGATGTGACTTACGAAAACGGACAGGCCAGAGAACGTACACAGATTCTGATGGATATTGCAAACAAGAGTGGCGGTATGGTCATTGGAACCGGAGATATGTCAGAACTTGCTCTTGGTTGGGCGACTTATAATGGCGATCATATGTCCATGTATGGTGTCAATGCTTCTGTACCGAAAACACTGGTGCGTCATCTGGTGCGCTATTATGCGGATACCTGCGGAGACGAGACACTTCAGAAGGTACTGTATGATGTACTGGATACTCCGGTCAGCCCGGAACTTCTTCCACCGGAAGATGGCAAGATTTCCCAGAAAACAGAAGATATCGTGGGACCATATGAGTTACATGATTTCTTCCTGTATTATATTCTGAGATTTGGATGTACACCGAAGAAAATTTACCGTCTGGCAAAATATGCTTTTGACGGAACCTATGATACAGAGACAATTCAGAAATGGTTAAAAACTTTCTATCGGAGATTTTTCAGCCAGCAGTTCAAACGCTCTTGTCTGCCGGATGGACCAAAAGTCGGAACAGTTGCAGTATCCCCGCGTGGTGATCTGCGTATGCCGTCTGATGCAAGTGCAAGAATCTGGATGGAAGAATTAGATCATCTGGATGATGAGCCAAAACAGGCAGCAGGTGGATTCCTTGGCGGAAGCTGGGAGGCATTTGCGGCACAGATGAGTCGTCAGTAGAAGTAGGATAATTCAGTCTGAATATGGTTTTTATATCAGATGAGAGATGACTTCCCATCTCTATATGTGATGAGGAACAAAATTATATCAGATGGGAGATGACTCCCATCTCTATAGGTGGTGAGAAACAAGCTAGTATCAGTGGTGGGAGCCAATCCCCCATCTGATATAGCCTCCGGCAGGATTACAGAGGTGCGCAGTTGAAGTATGTCATGCAATTGCATGACGCGCACCTCGCAACAAGAATGCCGGAGCATTCTTGAATGGTGATGGGATTTGATAAATTATATGTGATGGACATTTTTGAAACCATTGGAACGAATCAGCAGATTTTCGTCAAGTGTTTTCAGGATCAGTTTACCGGAACGGGTAAGCTCCTGGATACATAGATGAAAATCTGTTGTTTTATATTGGGGGAGTTCTTCTTTCAGATAGTCGTGGGACTGCCCGGAGCGCACGGCTTCACGAAAACGGATATTATAGGGAATTCGCATGACAGAAGGTTCTGCCAGTCGATATGTGTGACAGATACGTCGTATATCTGTCTGCAAAGCCGGAAGATAATCCAGAAAGGCATAACAGACATTTGAAAACGGAATCCAGTTGTCACAGAAATAGCGGCGGAATGCTGCGGGAATCGGTGGAAGACCGATAATGACCAGATTTGCCTGTCGGAGCAAACGAATGGTGCGTGCATCCTGACGGGATTGCAGATCGAGACATTGGATGTCGCCATATTTTTGTAAAAATGGGATGAAAAAATCCAGACAAAAATGTGGATGGGAAGCCGCAAGCGGACTCCAGAATGCAACGATATATGATTGTTTCATGTGATTAGACATCAAAAAGATAAAGACAAATTTATTATATATGCGAATTTCGGAAATGTAAAGATAAATTTAAAATTTAGGTGGCTAAACGATAGGTAGTAAATGCGGGAATTATGACTAAACGATAGGTAGTGAATGGAAATCGGGAAAATTTTATCTCTGCCGCTAACAATCGCTGTCAGAGAAAAATTTCTCCCGATTTCCAATTTCAGTTATTGCTGCTGTTTATTTCCATAATCACTGATAAAAAAGATACCTTTGATTATAGATACAGTTATTGGCGATACTTTTTCCTTAATAATCTTTTGTAGAAAAAGGAATTTTCAGGATGTTATGTCATGGTCATTAGTACTATTTTTTCTTTTATGAATTTACGTTTTACTTTAACTTTTACTTACGATTAAGGTGCTGTAACCGGAACGGCGAAGTTCGTCCTGTAATAAGACGGCTTCGTCTAATGTTTTGGGCTTGCCAATCCAGACTCCGTAATATGGTTCTTCGTAGTGAATCTGTCCGTCAAAGCCGAGGATTTGCAGGCGTTCTAACTGGTAAGCGGCATTGACGTCATATTTGAACAGTCCTGTCTGCACGTAATAATGTTCCGGAACCTGTTGTGCGGAAAGTGGAATACTTTCTTCGATGCCTGTGACAATGGCATCCACGATGGCATCAAATTTTTTGTCAAAAAGCTGGTTATCAATGTCGCTGTTGATAAAACCGGTTTCCACAAGAACTGCCGGCATTTCTGTTTTTCGCAGGACGATGAGCCCCGGGACTTCCTCAACACCAAGATTTTTGAATCCGACATTTTCCAGCTGGCGATTGATATTTTCTGCCAGAGTGTCAACGGTATCATTATGTTGGTAAATCAGTGTCTGCACACCGTTGTACAGATTATCCTCCATGCCGGAGTTTCGGTGAAATGAGATAAAATAATTTCCACCGGACAGATTTGCAAGCTGTGCTTTTTCGTTTGGTGAATTGTATACATCTGTTGTGCGGGTATAATAAACATTGTACCCGGCTTCTTTTAATTTGGCACCGACTGCCAGTGTCAGTCGAAGCACATCATCTTTTTCTGCACGTCCCATATATGATGCGCCGTTGTCAAAACCGCCGTGTCCGGCGTCTAAAATAATATCTACCTCCATAGTTTTCCCCCTTAAATAATAGAATTCCCAGATCACATCCTTACAGAGCACTTATCTTCGTCTTAGAGGATATTTCTGCTGAAAAAATGTTGGTACACGCCACTTATAGAAGTGGAAGCCTTTTCACCTGAGATGAAAGGGCATGATCTGTATGCCTGTTCTGATTTTGCGTTGTTACATGTAAGTAATATATGTTTGCTTTTTCAAAATAGTACATGAGATGTGAGATGATTCTGTATTTATGGAGCTGAATAACAAAATGATGTTAATGGCGGAATGCAATCGTTTACCTGATGTAGATTTTACATATTTAGTGACAGGAATGCGGAGAAGATTTTTGAAATAGGAGTATCACTATTTGACTCAGGTGATGCTGTCTGACTTTGTAACGTGTTTTTTGTTGACAAGAAAACAGTTTTTTTGTATACTTTGATGATAGAAAGCTTTGATAATCAAACTAATTGGAGGGATAGATGAGAGCACAGATTATAGGAACCGGTAGTTGTCTGCCGGAAAAAATAGTAACAAATGATTTTCTTTCCACCATTGTGGAGACAAGCGATGAGTGGATCAGCAGCAGAACCGGTATCCGTCAGCGTCATATTGCAATAAATGAGACAACGGCGTCCATGTCTACAGAAGCCGGAAAAAAAGCACTGGAGTCAGCCGGAGTGAAAGCGGAGGATCTGGATCTGATTATCGTAGCAACCTGTACACCGGATACGCTGGTTCCAAATACGGCATGTCTGGTACAGAGTGAGCTTGGTGCTGTCAATGCGGTTGCTTTTGACATCAGCGCAGCTTGTTCCGGTTTTGTATTTGCATTGAATATGGTGGATGCTTACATGCAGGCAGGAATTTATAAAACGGCACTTGTGATCGGTGCGGAGACGTTGTCTCGTATTGTGGACTGGAGCGACCGCTCTACCTGTGTATTATTTGCGGATGGTGCAGGTGCAGCAGTCGTGCGCGCGGCAGAGCGCGGTGTGATCGCGTCCACACAGGGAAGCGACGGAACCCGCGGCGGTGCGATTTATGTCAAAAACAGAGAAAATTATAATCCGTTTGTGACAGAGCAGAAACCAATGGATTATCTGTACATGGACGGCGGTGAAGTATTCAAATTTGCAGTAAAAAAAGTACCACAGTCTATTTTACAGACACTGGAAGCAGCAAAGCTGACCACCGAAGACATTGACTGGTATTTGTTCCATCAGGCAAATGCCCGAATTACGGCAACCATTGCAAAACGTCTGAAAGTGCCGAATGAGAAAATCCCGATGAACGTGGACAGATGTGGAAACACATCCGCAGCCAGTGTGGCGATTCTTCTGGATGAAGTCAATCGAAAAGGTATGCTGAAAAAAGGAGACAAACTGATGCTTGCAGGCTTTGGCTCAGGTCTGACATGGGGAACTATGGCAATCGAATGGGGTATTTAAAAGGCTGCTTCTTGGAAAAAAATGTGAAAGGGTTCCCTTTGATTTTGTCTTTCTGGCTAATAATCGCCTGCCAAGAAAAAATCAAAGGGAACCCTATTTACGTGTAGATCTTTACATTATGTATATTATGAAATATAAGTGAAAAGTAATTTTGTGGAGACTTCCACTGTGTAAATCAGAGGGCGCTGGAAATTTTTTCTCCGAACGCGATTGCTAGCGGAGGAGAAAAAATTCCCAGTGCCCTCGGTATACAATACCCGAAATAAATACATTTTTTCGAAACCAACGCATACATTATGGTAAACAGGATTTTACGCGAGGTTTTTATGCCAGATAGAGGTTTACACGTACAACAAACAGAAAATGTGGACAGAGGAAGGCTGCAAGTCAATGTAACATCAACATTGGGTTTGCAGCCTGTTGTAAATGCGCGCGTCAGCATTGCGTACACAGGGGAAGGGCAGCGAACATTAGAAGAATTGCAGACGGATTCCTCCGGTCAGACGGAAGAGGTGACATTAGACACGCCGCCACTGGAATATTCACAGGAACCAAACCAGCCACAGCCGTTTTCAGAATATACGGTAACCGTACAGGCAGATGGTTATCGTCCGGTGGAGGTGTCAGCCGTTGATGTCTTTGCGGACGTAACATCGTTGCAGGAAATTCGCATGGAACCGCTGGATATTTCGCAGGGAGAAGGGGAGGAAAATATTGTTGTTCCGCCGAATACGCTGTGGGGTGATTTTCCACCGAAGATTCCGGAGGAGGAAGTAAAACCGGTCAATGAATCCGGAGAGATTGTATTAAGCCGTGTGGTAATTCCGGAATATGTAATTGTACATGACGGACCACCAACGGACACCCGGGCACAGGATTATTATGTGCATTACCGGGATTATATCAAAAATGTAGCTTCCAGTGAAATCTATTCGACCTGGCCGGATGCAACGCTACGGGCAAACATTCTGGCGATCATGTCTTTTGCCCTGAACCGTGTATACACGGAGTGGTACAGAGGAAAAGGCTACGATTTTACCATTACATCTTCTACTGCTTATGATCAGAAGTGGTCTTTTGGTCGTACGATTTTCAGAAATATTTCCAGAATCGTTGACGAAATATTTAACAATTATCTGTCCCGCCCGAATGTGCAGCAGCCGATTTTAACACAGTATTGTGATGGTAAAAATGTGACCTGCAGCGGGTGGATGACTCAGTGGGGATCGCGGTATCTGGGAGATCAGGGTTACAGTCCGATTGAGATTCTGCGTTATTATTACGGAAGCAGCATTTATATCAATTCTGCGGAGGAGATAGCAGGAATTCCATCTTCCTGGCCGGGAACGGATCTGACAGTTGGATCTTCCGGAACAAAAGTGCGGCAGATGCAGCAGCAGCTTGCACGGATTTCTCAGGCATACCCTGCCATTCCAACCATTACCGCAGATGGTGTTTTCGGGGAACGAACCCGGGAAGCGGTGGAAGCATTTCAGCGGATTTTTGATTTGCCGGTGTCTGGAGTGGTGGATTTCCCTACCTGGTATAAGATTTCTCAGATCTATGTGGGTGTGACGCGGATCGCAGAATTGAATTAGATTTACAAGTTACTTATTATATGTATTCAGGAAATAATCATGCTTGCATGGAAGAATTCTCTGGATGTGTAGCGAAGAATTAAATAAGAAAATGCCGGAGAGATTATAATTCCTCTGGCATTTTTCTGCGATTTCATGTACAATAGGGCATAAACGACAGAAAAATAACAGAAAGAGGATAAATAATGGAACAGAAAAAAAACATTATGGATTACGATACTGTTTCCTTAGACGATGAGAGCAGTGCCGTAGTAATTATTGATCAGACAAAATTACCGGGAACAACAGAAATCATCGCATTAAAGACTGCACAGGAAATCTGGGATGCGATCTATCTGCTTCAGGTACGTGGAGCTCCGGCCATCGGCGTAGCAGCAGCTTACGGTATCTATGTTCTGGCAAAAGGCATTGATACAGACAACTACGATGAGTTTTACGCAGAGTTCAAGAAGCAGAAAGAATATCTGGATTCTTCCCGTCCGACAGCAGTTAACCTTTCCTGGGCATTAAACCGTATGGAGCAGGTTGTATTAAACAATGCGGACAAGTCCGTTTCTGAGATCAAACAGCTTCTGAAAGAGGAGTCCATCGAGATTCAGGACGAGGATATCCGCGTATGCAAAGCCATTGGTGAGTATGGTCTGACACTGGTAAAACCGGGTGATGGTATTCTGACACACTGCAATGCAGGAAAACTTGCAACAAGCAAATATGGTACAGCAACAGCTCCGATCTATCTGGGACAGGAGCGTGGCTACAATTTCCGCGTATTTGCAGATGAGACAAGACCGCTGCTTCAGGGCGCACGTCTGACTGCTTTCGAGCTTCAGTCTTCCGGCGTTGACGTAACACTGATCTGTGACAATATGTCTGCAACTGTTATGAAAAATGGTTGGGTAGACGCTATTTTCGTAGGTTGTGACCGCGTGGCAGCAAACGGCGATACCGCAAATAAAATTGGTACTTCCGTAGTTGCAGCCGTTGCAAAACAGTACAATGTGCCGATGTACATTGCAGCACCGACATCCACCATCGATATGAACACACCGACCGGTGATCAGATTAAGATCGAGCAGAGAAAACCGGAAGAAGTGACAGAGATGTGGTACAAAGAGCGCATGGCTCCGGAAGGTGTCAAAGTGTTCAACCCGGCATTTGACGTAACAGATCATGAGCTGATCGCAGGTATCGTAACAGAGTTCGGTATCGCACGTCCTCCTTACACAGAATCTTTCAAAGAGATTTTTGCAAAAAAAGAGGCAGCTCAGAAAAATAAATAAGTATAACAAATCGTATGGTATAATTTCCTATAATCCTAGTAGAATATGGGAAATAAATGCTTCACTTTTTTGAAAGAGTGGGGTATAATAAGCAGTAATGGTTCAGCAGAGATAAGTTCTCAGGAAAGAAAATTATTTTTATATCAAGCAGCATTTGGTTGCAGGATATAATGAGCGCAAGAGAGCCATAGGGAGCTTGCTCACTTTTGGCGAACGGCGAAGTGATTGAGTGATGAAATCACGAAATAATAAATCTATGCTGAATCATTATAATGCTTATTGAGAATCACAGGAGGTATAAATATGGCAGACAGTGCATGCAGCAGCTGCAGCAGTGCAGGAAGCTGTTCTTCCGAAAGCTGTGAAGGATGTCCAAGCAGCAAACAGCCGCAGAGCTTTCAGGAAAAATTAAATGAGTATTCATCCGTAAAAAAAGTAATCGGTGTTGTCAGTGGTAAAGGTGGTGTCGGAAAATCATTCGTAACCGCATCTTTGGCAACTGCAATGCGTAAAAAAGGATACGAAGTAGGTATTCTGGATGCAGATATCACAGGACCGTCCATCCCGAAAATGTTTGGTGTACACGGACCGGCTATGGGCAGCGAGATGGGAATTTTACCGATCGCAGCAGAGGACGGAACCAAGATCATGTCCATCAACTTACTGATGGAAGATGAGGAAGCTCCGGTTATCTGGAGAGGTCCGGTTATCGCAGGAACCGTAAAACAGTTCTGGAGTGATGTTGTATGGGGCGACCTTGATTATTTATTTGTAGACATGCCGCCAGGAACCGGTGACGTTCCGCTGACTGTTTTCCAGTCTCTTCCGGTGGATGGTATCGTGATCGTGACATCTCCGCAGGAACTGGTACAGATGATCGTAAAGAAAGCCTACAATATGGCAGGTATGATGAACATTCCGGTACTTGGAGTCGTAGAAAATTACAGCTATCTGAAATGTCCGGATTGTGGAAAAGAGATCAAACTGTTCGGTGAGAGTCATATTGATGAGGTAGCTTCTGAGCTGGCAATGCAGGTTCTTGGCAAAATGCCGTTGGATCCGGCTTATGCAGAACTGGCAGATCAGGGATTATTCTACAAAGCAGATAACCCATATCTGGAAGATGCAGTGAAGAAAATTGAAAATATGTAAATGATAAAATGTAAAACGGAGTCGGCATATTGTCGGCTCCGTTTTTTTCCTTTTATAAGAAAGTTCAAGCTTTCTTACATCGACAGAAACTTGGGAATGTCTGTCATTTACTATATTAGGACTGGATAAAGTTGGACCTCTGTCCTGCTGGACAGAAATTGGTTCGGACAAGTTTTTGTACTTATTCCGGTTATTATATTACAATAAAAACTGAGTGGTGGGAGCCAATCCCCCATCTGATATAGCCTCCGGCAGGATTACAGAGGTGCGCAGTTGAAGTATGTCATGCAATTGCATGACGCGCACCTCGCAACAAGAATGCCGGAGCATTCTTGAATCTCATAATTGCAATATTACAATGTTGATTTTTACACGATAAAGATATTGTTGCTTTATCGTGTTTTATTTTGCCGGATAAAATCCGCTTGGTGCATCATTTAAGTTGATCATGATGTTCTTTGTCTGGCTGTAAGCATCCAGAATTGCCTTGTCGTTTTCACGACCGATACCGGACTGTTTGTAACCGCCGAACGGTGCGCCTTCCGGAATCTGGTTGTATGTATTGACCCACATACGTCCTGTCTCAATACTTTTTGCGACACGGAGCGCACGATGGATATCTTTGGTCCATACAGCACCGCCAAGTCCATAAGTAGACTGGTTTGCCAGAGCAATGACTTCGTCCTCTGTTTTAAATTTGATCACAACAGCAACCGGTCCAAAGATTTCTTCCTGAGCCACACGCATATCGTTGGTAACGTTTGTGATCAGTGTCGGCTGAACGAAACTTCCCTTTTCACAGCCGTTTTCTGTATAATAGTCACCGCCGCATGCGATGGTTGCGCCTTCTTCTTTGGCAATCTGTACGTAGGAGAGGATTTTGTCTGCCTGATGTCTGTTGATCTGAGCACCCATCTGAGTTTCCGGATTTAACGGATCACCAACGTTGATATGCTGGAATGCATTTACCAGTTCTGCAACGAATTTGTCATAAATATCTTCCTGAACGAATACTCTGGAGCCAGCACAGCAAACCTGTCCCTGATTAAACAGGATACCAAGCTGTACGCCGTCGATGGCAGCTTCCCAGTTGCAGTCGTTGAAAATAATATTTGCGCTCTTGCCGCCAAGTTCCAGAGTAGCCGGAATCAGTTTGTTGGCAGCAGCCAGAGCAACGTTTTTACCAATCTCTGTAGAACCTGTGAAAGCAAGTTTACACAGATCCGGGTGATCTAACAGATACTGTCCGGATTTTCCACCTGCACCGGTGATCAGGTTTAATACGCCTGCCGGAAGCAGATCCTGGATCAGTTCGGTAAATACCAGCATGCTGAGGGATGTTGTGGATGACGGTTTGAATACGATACAGTCACCAGCAGCGATAGCCGGAGCAAGTTTCCATGCCGCCATCAAGAATGGGAAGTTCCATGGAACAATCTGTCCGACAACACCGATCGGCTCACGAAGAACCAGACTCATCATACCGCCGTCCAGAATAGAAGCAACACCTTCGTCTGTACGGATCAGACTTGCATAATACCGGAAGTGGCGGATAGAATAAGGAACATCGATCGCCATTGTCTCACGGATCGGTTTTCCGTTATCCATGGTCTCAACCTTTGCCAGCCATTCCTGATTTTCTTCTACGCGGTCAGCAATCTTATCAAGGATTGCGGCACGTTCTTCTTTTGTTGTCTTTTTCCATTCCGGAAATGCTTTCCATGCTGCTGCGACAGCTGCATCGACATCTTCTTTGGTAGCCTGTGCGCATTGTGTAAGGACTTCACCGTTTGCCGGATTGGTACTCTGGTAGGTTGTTCCGTCAGATGCCGGACGCCATTCTCCGCCGATAAATAACCCATAGTTTTCTTTTAACTGATTGTTACAACTCATAATAGATACCTCCTTATTTGTGATGCGCTTTACTTTTGCTTGATGTTATATTACAATAGAATCTGATATCTTACAATAACCAGAAAAATGTTTTTATAGGAGACCAGAATCGTGTTAGTGTATGATTTGACAAACAGGGGAAAAAAATCGAAATATGAATATCTGTATCAATGTCTGAAAGAAGATATTTTGAGTGGAAAACTGGCAGAAGGGGAGAAAATGCCCTCAAAACGCCGGCTTTCTGAGGCAAACGGCATCAGTATCCGAACGGTTATGAATGCTTATGAACAGCTTCTGATGGAGGGATATTTGGAATCCAGAGAGCGGAGTGGCTATTATGTGGTATCTGATTTTGATTCACCATTAAGATACCAGAAGGTAGAGATAAAAGAAGCCTCTCCGGAACAGGATGAAAACTGGATGGTAGATTTTACGGCAAACACCACAGTATATGAGAAGTTCCCGTTTTCCATGTGGACAAAAGTCATGCGTCAGGTGCTTGGAGACTACAATCTGCATTTGATGAAGCGGGGAGAATTTCTTGGAAGTCCGGAGCTGCGTTATGAAATTGCAAAATATTTGTATCACAACAGAGGTATGGTGGTGTCACCGGACTGCATTGTCATCGGAACCGGAATCGAATACTTGTATTCAAAACTGATCGGTCTGCTTCCGGCAAATGCAGTGTATGCGGTGGAAAACCCCGGTTATCGAAAAATCCGTCTGATTTATGAAGACCTGGGGGTAAAATGGACCTGGACGTCCATGAGCAAAGATGGAATTCATATGGGAAGTTTGCGAAAAAGCGGTGCAACGGTGGTACATACTTCCCCGGAGCATCATTATCCGCTTGGAACTGTCATGACTGCCAGACGGCGACAGGAATTGTTGAAGTGGCTGGAGGAATCCGCGGACCACTATATTATAGAAGATGATTATGACTGTGAATTTCGATACAGCGGACATGCGATCCCGGCGTTGTATGGTCTGGATGCAAGCCAGCGCGTTATTTATATGAATACCTTCAGCAAAACACTGAGCCCAGGAATCCGGATCAGTTACATGGTATTGCCACCAAAATTGCTGGAGCAGTACGTCAATTCCGCGAACTTTTTTTCAAATACATCTTCTAATTTAGAGCAGCATACACTGGCAGCGTTTCTGCGGGACGGATATTTTGACCGGCATTTAAATCGTATGCGGCGCTATTATCTGAGTCAGGGAGAAAAATTGAAAAATGCGATCCAGATGACACCGACCATTCCGGCAGAAGAAATTTTGGGTATGGAGACCGGTACACATATCTTGGTAAAATTAAAAACGAAGCTTTCCGATAAAGAAATCAAGCTGCGGGCAAGGATGAAAGGGATTAATCTGTGCTGTCTTTCTGAATTTTGTATCGGGGAGAAAGAATTGTACTGGCATGTGCTGGTGTTGAATTATTCCGGACTGGAAGAGAGCCATATGCTGGAAGTGGCTGGGGTGCTGGGCGAAATCTTTGTTTAGGGTGGCTTAAAAATTTACTATTTAGGTTTTTATAGGAACTCCTGCGATTTTATCTCAGTCGCTGGCAATCGCTCCTTGAGAAAAAGTCACAGGAGTTCTCAAGTTACATTGTGGATATTGTAAATTTTTTAGTGGAAATGATACAATTAAAGTATAAATGACAAAAAGTATAAAAATATAATTTTGCCAGTTATAACTGATAAAATTCGAAAAAACGATTGTTTATCTCAGTCGAGAAGACTCCCACTTCTGCAAGTGGTGAGTAATAACAAGTCTTTCTCAGTGGGAGTACAATCTCCGACTGAGATAAACGCTCCGCGGGGATATGATGTCACCGTGGGGAAAATGGGGGATAAAGAAGTAGATTTTGTTTGTAGCAGACAAAGTGAAAAGTTGTATGTTCAGGTTACTTATCTGCTAGCCACAGAAGAAACAATTCAGCGTGAATTTGGTGTGTATGATAATATACGGGATAATTTTCCGAAGTATGTAGTATCTTTGGACGAATTAGATCTGAGTCGTAACGGGATCAAGCATTATAATATACGTGATTTTTTGTTACTTAATTCGTGGAATTAAATTTTATGATCAAACACAACGTAAATGCGCCCAAAATTTATTTTTCCTTGATGAGCAATTGTTAGCCAGCAAGGTAAAATAAATTTTGGGCGCTTTCATTACCAAAAATTTTAAGCCATCCCAAGCAAGATCTACTGTGTTACTACCGGCTGCTGATCCGTTGCCGGCTGTGTCTGTGCCTGATCTGCTCCCTGATCGGTACTCTGGGTAGCCGCATCGGACTGTTGATTTGCATCCGTTGCATTTGCATCAGCGGAATTTGGATCTGCCTGTTGCTGACCATCTGTCGGCTGCGCAGCATCTGTTGCAGTACCGTCTGTTGCAGCATCTGTCGTATTTTCTTCATCAGAAGCAATATATTCTGTAATATTTGCATGGGAGAGTGTTTTATTCTCTGTCAGATAAATAGCGGCACTGAGTACTGTCTTGGAAGTCGGAATTTCCACTTTCTGCGTATCAGCTTCACCATGTGTTGTGTAAACGGTAATTGCCTGATAGTTATCGGAAATCTTATACAAAATATCAGATTTTGCAAGTTCATTTTCAGAAGAATCCGTGATCACACAACGAAGTTCTTTGTTGCCCGGAAGTGTGCATGCTTCCAGATTTCCGTTTTCATCTGTCGCCCCCTGGAATAACTGGTCATTACCGTCATAAACAGTGACTGTGGCGCCGGCAAGTCTGGAACCGTCTGCATTGTACCAACGGGTATGGAGCTGTACATTTCCATCTGTCAGGATTTCCTGCTCTGCGGAAAGCTCTGCACCGGTGCTTATTTTTGTTTCTTCGCCCGGAAGTGCAAGACTGCATCCGTTTAATACAAAAGCACTGCTAAGTGTCAGTGCGGCGATCAGTGCGATATATTTTTTCTTTTTCATTTGATAATTCCTCTTTTCCTTTCCTGAAATTCTTATTGTAATCTCTACCCTATAGAATGATACAAAAATGTGAACATTTCAAGAAATTTTTATGAAAAAATGAAAAATGTTGCGTTCGGTTGACATTTGAGAAACCCGTCCTTATAATAAGGGGGATTGATGAAAAAAATAGTAATCAACAGTGGAGGATCTATGAAAATTAAGAAAATAAACATGAAAAAAGCGGCAGTTTCCTGCGCAGCAATCTGTCTTGCAGGTGCATTATGCTGGAATGGAAGCAGTATCACAGCATGGGCAGCGCCGACATCCGGAACTGCTATTAATGACAATACAAGGGTCAGAAGTGCTATCGGTGGTAGCCCGATCGGTTCCCTGAAAGCAAATCAGGAGGTAACCATCAAAGGAGAGCAGACTTCTGGTGATGGCTATACCTGGTATGAAATCACCTTTGACTGGAATGGAGCAGAGACTGACGGATGGGTGCGAAGTGATATGATCTCATCCGGAAACGGAACAGCAGCAAAAGATGACACATCAGATCAGGCAGATTCCTCTGATACATCAGATCAAAATACAGAAGCACAGGACGGAACATTCCAGATTTCTGGAAAAACTTATGAAATCGCAGATAAATTTCCGACAGCTGAGATTCCGACAGGGTTTGAGGCAACGACTATTACCTACGCAGGTGAAGACGTTTCCGCAGCAAAAATGGAACAGGGCGATGTGACCTTACTTTATTTGCAGAACACAGAAGATAGCAGTGAGAAACATGTATTTGTATATGATACGGAACGTGATGAGGCGGTGCCGTTTGTAAGCATTGATGTGCAGGATTCCTTTGTTGTAGTGACAAATGTGCCGGAAGATGTGGCAGCAGAGATTTCTGATTATTATCAGGAGACAGAATGTGCATTTTCAGAAGGAAGCATCATGGCATATCAGGGAAAAACGGACGGGGATCTGACAGATTCAGATGCGTCAATTTCTGATTTTTACTATGTATATGGTACAAACAGTCGGGGAGAAAGTGGCTGGTATACATATGATTCCACAGATCAGATAATTCAGAGAAGCATTGCCAATATGCAGTATCCGGAGAATGCTGACAATGCAGAAGCAACGGATCAGACAGACAATAATTCTGTGTTTGAACTGGACAGCATGACAAGAATGCTGACAGCAGGACTTGGCATTGTGGCATTACTGCTGCTGATCCTGTTTATTGTTACATCCGTTCGTTATCATCGTCTGCGGAAATATCTGGATACAGAAGAATTCCCGGAGGATGAAGATGAGACAGAGGACGATGATCTGTTTGATGATGATACGACCATTGGTGTAGATATCGTTGGAAGCACCGTGGATATTGTTGATTTTGATGGAGATGCAGATCATTCTGTTAAGAATGAGAAAAAGGCAAAGAAAGCGGAGAAGGAGAAAAAAGCTGAGGCAGCGGTGAAAGAAGCATCTGCCCCGGAAGCTCCAGTAGAGGAAGTTCCGGAAAAACCGGCAAAAGATGTATCAGCGAAAGAACTTTTTGCAGAGGACGATGATCCATCGGAGAAAGTAGTCAGTGAGGAGACAGAAAAACTGGTTGCGGATCTGAAAAAAATGATTCAGGAAGTGGAGACCACGATGAGACCTGATGATGAAGAAGATGAGTTCTACGATGAGGAAGATCCGGAAGAACCGGAACAGACAGAGAAGAAAAAGAAAGGTTCCAAATCCGGTAAAGGCGGTTCCTGGGATGATATTGAATTTTTATAATTTTATAAGTTAAAAGGAAGTTTGAAAACTGTGAGGCGTATCGTAAGTATGATCGCTTCACAGTTTTTTATTTGATAGGAAATTACAAGGATTTCCTATCAAATAAAAGCACTTCGTGCAGACGATGCACACTCACACGAGAAGAAATCATTGTTTCGCAATCGTGTTCGGCGCGGGCAAGAAAGATGTGCTATTAATAATGTTATTCGCGTAAGTGGGTGATGGCACACTTTCTTGTTATGTACAGCGATTCTAAGAAGAAACTATTAAAAAACGGTTCAGAATCGCGCACCAAGTCCCGGAAACATGTGACTTGATAAAAGCCTAACCTTAGAATCCACGGAGTGTTACAGGATAGAAAGGACTGGAAAATAAGATGAAACGTACATTGAGAGTTTACAAAAAGACCGTCAGTATCGTAAATGAGACAGCAATCGGCATGTATCAGAACCTGGTGGGAGACAAAGTAGGATTCCTGTTGGAAAGTTACGACAAGAATTATGACCGTTATACGTTTACGGGAGTGGAGCCGGAGGAGCTGATTTCTTCCGTGGGACAATCTCTGGTGATCACGAAAGCCGATGGCAGCAGAGAAGTGCGAAACGGAAATCCGCTGGATCTGTTAAAAGAATATTACAGCGAATTTGAGATAAAAAATGATCATGCGGAACTGAATTTCTCCGGTGGACTGGTTGGTCAGCTTGGTTACGATTTTATTCGCTACAGCGAAGTCTTACCAGACAACAATCCGGACGAAATTGGCATCGAAACCATTCAGATGATGCTGATGACAAAGTTTCTGATGATCGATCATGTGGCAGAGACCATGACTGCCGTGATTCTGGAAGCCGATGATGCAGACGGAAAGGCACGGGCATTAAAAGAAGCGGATGTGATGATTCAGGAAGCCAGAAAAAACAGAGGACAGGCCAGTGAATTTCAGTTCCATCGGGACGGAAAAATCATTCATCAGTCCGACAGCTTGGAAGAATACAGCGAAAAGGTAGAAAAAATCAAACATTACATTCGTGAAGGACATATTTTCCAGACGGTCTTATCCCAGAGATGGACACTGGAAACAAAACAGACCGGTTTTGATCTGTACCGGGAACTGAGAGAATTAAATCCATCCCCGTATCTGTATTATTTCAATTTCGGAACGTTTGAAGTCATCGGAAGTTCTCCAGAAATGATTGTAAAACAGCAGGGCAAACGCGTTTACACCTGTCCGATCGCCGGAACAAGACCGAGAGGAAAAAATGAAGAAGAAGACAAACGTCTGACAGAAGAACTTCTGGCAGATGAAAAAGAAAAAGCAGAACATGTCATGCTGGTGGATCTGGCGCGAAACGATATGGGACGGGTCAGCGAGTTTGGAAGTGTAAAAGTAACCGATTTCATGAAAATCCAATATTATTCCCACGTTATGCACATCGTATCTCTGGTAGAGGGACGGAAAAAAGGAAAATATCATCCATTTGATCTGGTATCATCCTTCCTTCCGGCAGGAACCTTAAGCGGAGCACCGAAGATCCGTGCTATGGAGATCATTGATGAACTGGAAACGGTACGCAGAGGCCTGTATGGTGGAGCAACCGGATATGTGGACTTCTCTGGAGACATGGATTTTTGTATCACGATCCGAACGATGATCAAAAAAGGCGAAAAAGTTTACCTGCAGGCGGGAGCCGGAATTGTAGCAGATTCCGTTCCGGAAAAAGAATATCAGGAGTGTTGCAACAAAGCAATGGCACTGGCAAAAACACTGGTAGCGGAGGAAGCATTATGATTTTACTGATTGATAATTACGATTCATTTACCTACAACTTATATCAATATATGGGAATCTTCCGGGAGGATATTGAGGTGGTGCGAAACGACAAGATCACCATCGAGGAGATCCGCCAGATGGCACCGGAAAAAATCGTGCTTTCCCCGGGACCGAAAAGCCCGAAAGAAGCCGGTATTTGTCTGGATGTGGTAAAAGAGTTTTACGATAAAATCCCGATTCTTGGTATCTGCCTGGGACATCAGACCATCGGCGAAGCACTTGGAGGAACTGTTACTTACGCAAAAGAGCTGTATCATGGAAAACAGTCACTGATCCATCACACCGGAACCGGAATTTTCGATGGCATCGAATCACCAATTCGGGTAGCCAGATATCATTCCCTGGCGGTATCCGCAGAGGATTTACCGGATTGTCTGGACGTATTGGCAACCACTGAGGATGGCGAGATCATGGCGATGCAGCATAAGAAATATCCGGTGATCGGATTACAGTTTCATCCAGAATCGGTGTACACCGAACACGGAAAACGCATGATGGAAAACTTCTTATCTCTATAAAATAAAAGCTCATAAAAATAAAGCAATTTTTGGACGATAAAATAAAGTGATTTTTAATTGATTTGAAAATACGAAACGTATGATTGAAAGATAAAAATAAATAACACAAATAGATGACGTAAAAAGTGAATGACACAAATTGTTTATCTCAGTCGAGAAGACTCCCACTTCTGCAAGTGGTGAGTAATAACAA
>ENA-OWPB01001183-OWPB01001183.1-human-gut-metagenome-genome-assembly--contig:-NODE-1183-length-25623-cov-13.645807_pt1 | contig 25623 bp, 19 predicted proteins | sample MGYA00248260_ERZ651838 | MGnify/ENA primary metagenome ERZ651838 (study PRJEB26924, sample SAMEA4378304) | human gut metagenome | biome: human gut; feature: human-associated habitat; material: faeces...
AGTTTAGCAACATTTCCTTATGTTGTCAATTTATAATAATGACTGATATTGAGATTTAAAATTGTGCATTTTGCACAATCATGCTTTGAAAGTCTTGATTTTACTTGGTTTTCAGCACATCCTTTTTTTGAAAAAAATGCTTTTTTTATAATTTTTTTGAGCAAAATTAAGGAAAACGTTTTTCCTGATCATGATTTTCACACTCTTGTCAGCCTTTTGTAGACTCCTTCAGGATGATCTCATAGTCCAAAAGTGTTTTGTCAGGTACTGTTTTGCCATGGATCATATCCAACAGCACCTGACAGGATCTCCGTCCCAGCTCTGTGATATTGAACTTCAGCGAGGTTATGGTAACCGGATAATTTTCCAGAATGCGGCTGTAATGACAGGATGCCACCTTCATCTGGTCCGGGATGCGTACACCCATGCGGGCAAGCTTTCTGACTACCTCATCGCAGATGTAGTCATCCTGACACAGAATGCACTCCACCCCGCTCTTTTTCAGCTCTTCCACTGCCTTTTCCACCATGGCTTTATTGCTTAAATCCGTGTACACCAGATCCTGGTTCAGCTTGCGCTTTCCCTTGCGGTAGGCTTCCTCATATCCCTGATACCTGCAGCGGTTTACCATCTGATCCATATTGCTTCCCAGGTAGGCAATATTCTGGATCCCTTTGGCGAACAGAACCGTCACCAGTTCCTTACAGGCTCCCACATTATCATGGTCTACCTGTACAACATCATCATCCGGGAATTTCCCCACAGCCACAAAGGGAATCTGCTTCTGTTTCAGGAATTTAACGTATTTGTCGTTCTCATAAGTTCTGGTAAGAATCATTCCGTCCACTTTCCGGTTCTGGATCAGCCGCTCCAATGGTTTGGTATCGTTTCCGTTCGTCGTGACCACGATAATATCATAATCATTGGCCTGTGCCACTTCTTCCACGCCATACATACAGGTATGGAAAAAAGGCATATCCACAAGGGTATTGACCTCCGGCAGGATAATGGCGATATTATTGGTCTTGGATTGTGCCAGGCTCTGTGCTGCCGCATTGGGATAAAAGCCATGTTCTTCTATGTAGTCGAGAATCCGGTCTCTGGTAGCGGCTCCAATACGGCCTTTTCCGGAGATCGCCCTGGAAACTGTGCTGGCAGACACCCCCAGTTCCCTCGCCACATCATGGATCGTCATTGTCTTATCATTCCCAGAATTATTGTTCATACCTTCATCACGCCTTTCCGTGACCTGCAACCTACAGATTGCAGGCACACTTTCCTCCCCATCCTTGCGCAATCCATTATTTTCATACCTCTTTATTGTCACAATATGCGCAAACGATTGTTCTTGTTTATAGTATCATCTTGTGATGTAGCTTTCAATGCATCTTTTTACACAAATTGCCTCCTCATTTCTATACAATAGTTACAAAACAATCAAGTTTCTTGAAGTTATTTAACCTGTTTTGCCGCATTTTGTTCCGGAACTGTTTCCAATCTCATTCTTTATGATACTAATTTTCCAGGAGACTCTCCGCCACGCACAGTTTCCCATACCCCACCCGGTCATTGGGATATTCAGTCTCCCCCCTCAGTGGTCTGGCTCCTTTCCTGAAATATGCTTTTACTTTTTCGCCGTAGAGGAAGGGATCATTCCCCCGTACAATGCCCCATTCCATCAAAAGGGCTGCTGCCCCGCTGACAATGGGTGTCGCAAAAGAGGTCCCGGTCACGGGAGTAAAGCTTCCGTACACATCCGGAGCCTGGATATTCACACCCGGGGCCACAAGATCCGGCTTGGTCAGTCCCGCAGCTGCCACGCCGATGGTACGGGTACTGTCTGCATAGCCTCTGCCGGAAAAATCTGCATAGGTATCATAGACCTGGTCATAGGCTCCCACGGTGATCACCTTGGCTGCGGTAGACGGAATGGTCAGTGTCACCTGGGGTGTGGCACGGTAGAATCCGGTACTCTCCCCGATTCCGCTTCCCGCTGGGAGATACAGATAATATTGTCCTGTCACGGTCACTACCGGTTCCAGCCGGATTGTCCAGATCCCTGCATTGATGTAGCTTCCCTCTGCCGGGATCATGTCCAGATAGATTTCCTGTGCCACCGCATAGGGCAGAGGCTCTCCCAGATAAACCAGTATTCTAGTCTGTTCCAATTCCAGCGTGTATTTTCCTCCCTGGATATTTGTGGACAATTCTGCTTCCTCACCTCCCGGGGCCTGCAGTCTTATCCGGAACACATCGCTGTAATTTTTCCATAGCTGTATGTTCAGGTTTCTCTCATAATTGCCCACAGCCAGTTCCACGCGGCCGTCCCTTGTTATATTGCCGGCAAAATGTCCTCTGGCGGCTCCTTCGTTGCCGCTGCCCACGCATATCACCGTCCTGCCGATCTCCGAAGCATTGTCCAGGAACCTCTCCAGCAGAGAACTTCCATCGTGGGAACCGTAGCTGTTGCCGAAGCTCAAATTGATGACAAGAGGCATATTTAACTGTCTGGCTTTCCGCAGCGCATAAGTAACGCCTCTCATAATCTCCGTGGTCCGGGGAAAACCTTCCTCCCTGGGAAGTCCCAGTTTCACGATGATCAGTTCCGCCTCCGGGGCTGCCCCGGTATAGAGACCGTCCGCACTTCTCCCGGCGGCAATCCCTGCCACTGCCGTTCCGTGGCCGGTCAGATCCCTGCTGGGGATCAGGCCGTACCGTTCCAGTACACTGCTGTTCAGTGCCCGGTTGATTTCCTCCTCCGTATATTCAGTCCCGATGGGAAATCCATCCGGTGTCCTCCCATATCCCGTATCGCCCGTTTCCTCCGGCATTATCTGATTCTGTGGCAATGTCGGATTCCGCAGCGTCTCCTGCTCCCGTGATGCGGCCTGCTTTCCCGGAATCGTCTGATCCCATGGTATCGTCTGATCCCATAGATACCGTATCCTCGTACTGCCATCTGCCTTGCGGAACACCTCCAGATCCCAGGTGATTCCGGAATCCAATACAGCCAAAAGAACGCCCCTTCCATTCAGAAAAGGCGTTCTTCTTGTCACCGGTGGAAAGCAGGATGCGCCGTCCGGATCTGTCTGCTGATAGTAAAACCGCTTAGGCTTCTCCACATACTCGATCTCCGGAGTCTCCGATACGGTATCTACCAGTGTCTCCGGTACCGTAAGGATCGCATATCCGGCAATCAGCTCTTCCACCACAATATTCTGTTCCCGCAGTCCGTCCAGACTGCCATGATATTTTACGATCAGCTCCCAGCTGCGGCTCTCCGCACTGTAACCGACATTCAGACTTTCCGTCTGTTCCCGTTCTTCCTCCGGGGTCTCCAATGCAAGATTCAGGATGTTTTCCAGTTTCTGGTCCATGGGCACTCCCCATTACTTCCGCTTCTTACATCTTATGTCCCATGTGGGAAATCATTCCGGAAAAGTCAGGTCTTACGCCTCCTTCGGAATCTGTCCATCCACATGAAGGATATGGTTGATCAGCCAGTCTGTCAGGTAATTCAGAATATCCATGATCTGCTCATCCTGATTTTCTTCATCTTTCTCATGCTGATCAATAAATTCATCCAGTTTGTTGATAAATTCCTGATGCTGAATCTTCTGGGTAAAAATCTTTTTGTACTGGATGGATTCCATATACGCTTCTTCATCTGAAAAATGTTTTACGGTATAATCACGCAGTTTTTCCAGAATTGCATCAATCTTGTCATACTTGTCCGGTGTAAACTCTTCCTGCAGCAGTTCGTATGCTTCACTGGCATAGTCAAACAACTGTTTATGCTCCTGATCGATCATGTCAATTCCAATATAGTATTCCGGTTTCATTTCAAACATAACTTCAGCCTTCTTTCGTATCTTTTTTGTATCTTTTCCTGTATCCTAAATATGCACTTTTCGTGCAGAACTTTCAAGTGCTTCCACGCTTTTTATACTTTTTTAAGAATTCCCGCTGCCAAAATCATTCGCCCCAGAATTCCTTCAGCGCCCGGACCGCATATTCCGTATCCTTCATGCCTGCTGTCTCCACAGCGGAATGCATGGCCAGCTGAGGCAGTCCGATATCCACGCTGGACACTGATACATGTGCGGTGGAAATATTGCCGAGAGTGGAACCTCCCGCAATGTCGGAACGGTTGGCATAGGTCTGGTAAGGTACCTTCGCCCGTTCGCAGTAATCCTTCATCCTTGCCGCGGAAATACCATCGGTGGTGTATTTCTGGCTGCCATGATATTTGATGACGATTCCGCCGTTTAAGTACGGACGGTTGGTAGGATCTGCTTTTTCGGGATGGTTGGGATGTACCGCATGGGCATTATCCGCAGAGATCAGGAAGCTGTCCGCCACCCAGCGCAGATAGCTGCTGTGATCCGCCTGCAATCCTTCCGCGATCCGCTGTAAAGTATCTTCCAGAAAAGTGGAATCGGCGCCCTGTCTGGTACCGCTTCCTACTTCTTCATTATCAAATACTGCGCAGAGATTGATATATTCTGCAGGCGTACTCTCCGTAAAAGCCTTTGTCAGGGCAAAAGCGCTCTGCAGATCATCCAGTCTGGGAGACAACACGAATTCTCCCTTTGCTCCTATCATTTTTCCTTCCTGTCTGGTGTACAGGAACAGGTCTTCTCCGAGAATCGTCTCAGCGTCCACGCCTGCCGTTTCTGCTGCCAGCGCTGCCAGTGTGGGCTTCTCTACTGTTTCCGGCTGTTCCTCCGCATTCTCCGATGCGGTCTGTGCATCGTATGTAGTATGTGCATCATATTCGTCAAATGATACGTCCGCAAGCAAAGGCAGCAGATCCACCTGGGGATTGTACTCCACACCCTTGTTCATTTCCCGATTCATATGGATGGCCACATTGGGGATCACGCAGAGATCTCTGTCGATATTCACCAGTCTGCCCTCGATACCGTTCCCGTTCTTCACAGCCAGTCTGCCAGCGACGGAGAGTGGTCTGTCCAACCAGGTGGACAGGATCATGCCGCCGTATTTTTCGGTGTTCAGACGCAGATAATGCTCCTCCACGGTCAATTCCGGCTTCTCTTTGATCTTAAAGCAGGGGGAATCACTGTGGGCTGCTGCCATATGAAAGCCCCTGATGCCGACCTCCTTTTCCGGAATCACAAACGCAATAACGGAAGAATCATTGCGCTCCGTATAATACCGTCCGCCCTTTTCCAGTTTCCATTCTTCCTTTTCCTGTAACTGCTGAAAGCCTGCTTCCTCCAGCATCCTTCCGATATTGGCCACTGCATGAAAACAGGTAGGACTTATTCTTATAAATTCCAGCATCTCCTGTGCTGTCTTCCGAAAATCATTCATTCTGTTCACTTCATCCTTTCCCGGGCCGTCTGTCTGCCTGCGCTGTTCGTGCCCGGAACCATTAGCGTTCCGCACGCATGGGATTATTGAGGAAATCCTCATAAGTCAGACGGATACCTTCTTCCAGTTCCGTCGTATAATGGTAGCCCAGGCTTTCCAGTTTGCTGACATCCAGAAGCTTTCTGGGAGTTCCATCCGGCTTGCTGGGATCCCATTTGATCTCCCCAGTATAACCTACTACCTTCGCTACCAGTTCCGTCAGTTCCCGGATGGTCAGTTCCTTGCCGGTTCCCAGATTCACTGTCTCATCGCCGCTGTAGGTATTCATCAGATACACGCAGGCATCTGCCAGATCATCCACATAGAGAAATTCCCGCAGTGGGGTTCCTGTTCCCCAGCAGACTACTTCCTTCGCGCCGGATACTTTTGCCTCATGGAAGCGGCGGATCAGCGCCGGAAGCACATGGCTGTGGGTGGGATGATAATTGTCGTTGGGCCCGTACAGATTCGTGGGCATGACACTGATATAGTCGGTTCCGTACTGTCTGTTCAGGAACTCGCAGTATTTCAGTCCGGAGATCTTCGCCAGTGCATACGCCTCATTGGTTTTCTCCAGCTCAGAAGTCAACAGGCAGCTCTCCTTCATAGGCTGCGGTGCCATACGGGGATAGATACAGCTGCTGCCCAAAAACATCAGCTTCTTGCAGTTATTCTGCCATGCCGCATGGATCACATTCATCTCCAGGATCATATTTTCATACATGAAATCCGCCAGTGCCTCACTGTTGGCCATGATGCCGCCCACCTTGGCTGCGGCCAGGAACACATAGTCCGGCTTCTCCCTGGAAAAGAACTCCTCCACGGCATCCTGTCTGCACAGATCCAGTTCCTTATGGCTGCGGGTGATGATATTGGTATATCCGTTTCTCTGGAGTGCTCTACAAATAGCACTTCCTACCATACCCTTGTGGCCGGCTACATATATTTTTGCGTCTTTTTCCATGATATTACAGTACTTCCTCTCTTTATTTCTCCTGTTATTCCGCGGTTTCCTTCAACACTACCGCTTCAGCCTTTGCCAGCTTCAGATCGTGCTCTGCCATCAGACGGCACAGTTCCTCGTAGCTGGTTCTCTGGGGATTCCATCCCAGCACCGTGCGGGCCTTCGTCGGATCTCCCCACAGATTGACCACATCCGTGGGACGGTAAAAGGCCTCGCTGACCTCCACCACCACCTTGCCGTTGGCCTTGTTGATTCCTTTTTCATGGATACCGCTGCCCTGCCATTCCAGTTCGATTCCCACATAATGGAATGCCAGTGTGGTAAATTCTCTTACGGTATGCTGTACACCGGTGGCAATAACGAAGTCCTCCGGCTTGTCATGCTGCAGCATCAGCCACATGCATTCCACATAGTCCTTCGCATAGCCCCAGTCTCTCTTGGAATCCAGATTGCCCAGATAGAGTTTATCCTGGATACCGCAGGCGATTCTGCCGGCTGCCAGTGTGATCTTACGGGTAACGAAAGTCTCTCCCCGGCGCTCGGATTCATGGTTGAACAGAATGCCGTTGACTGCGAACATATTATACGCTTCTCTGTATTCCTTCACGATCCAGAAGCCGTACTGTTTTGCCACCGCATAGGGGCTGTAGGGATGGAACGGGGTGTTCTCATTCTGAGGCACTTCTTCCACTCGGCCATAGAGTTCGGATGTGGATGCCTGATAAATACGGCAGGTCTCGGCCAGTCCCACCATACGCACAGCCTCCAGAATCCGCAGCACGCCCAGTGCATCTACATCTCCGGCATATTCCGGTGCCTCAAAGCTTACCTGTACATGGCTCTGGGCGCCCAGATTGTAGATTTCATCCGGTCTGACTTCTCCGATGATGCGCACCAGGCTGGTGGAATCCGTCATGTCTCCGCCATGGAGAACGATCTTGTCCTCCCGGATCAGATGGTCGATACGACCGGTATTGCTGATGGAAGATCTGCGGATCAGTCCATGCACTTCATATCCTTTTTCCAGCAGGAACTCTGCCAGATAAGAGCCGTCCTGTCCGGTAATTCCTGTAATTAACGCTTTTTTCATTTTCTGTCCTCGTCTTTCTCTTCAGCTGCTTACGGCTGAAATACAATAGCGTGGGCGCAGGCATCTGCCTTATCCTGTCCACAGAATACACCGGCGATCGCCAGTCCGAAGGGGATGGAAGTCCCCATTCCGCGGGAAGTGATCACGTTACCGTCCACTTCCACGGGGCCTGCAGTCACAGCCGCACCTTCCAGATGATCCTCGAAGCAGGGATAGGCGCATGCTCTCTTTCCCTTCAGGATTCCTCTGTGTCCGAAGATACTGGGAGCCGCACAGATTGCCGCAATGTATTTTCCCGATGCATAAAAAGCATCGATCTGCTGCATCAGGGGCTCACAGGCCTCCAGATTCTTCGTTCCCTGTCCGCCACCGGGCAATACCAGACAATCATATTCCTCAAAATTCACCTGGGACAATGTCATATCCGCAGTCACCGGAATCTTATGTGATCCCATCACCTGTTTTTCTTCCGTAATGGACACCATATCAATGGTCAGTCCACATCTGCGGCAGATATCCACTACCGTCAGACCTTCTATTTCCTCAAACCCATTTGCCAGAAAAATCGCTATCTTACTCATGGTTTTCCCTCGCTTTCCGTTTTGTTTTCTGTCTCATTTGCAAGTCATATACTCTGACTTTGCACAGTTATGATTAGTATACACAATTTGGAAGCGTAATTCAATTCCCATGGGCAGATATTTGCAGATTTCACTGTATTTTCAAGGAAAATCATGTTATACTAAAGAAGTGTTTTTAAGTCTTAATTACAGAAGCGAGGCATTAATACTATGGAAATCGAGCGAAAGTTTACCCTGAAATCCTTACCCGACAATCTGGAAAGCTATCCTTCTCATCATATCGAGCAGGTATATCTGAATTATAATCCTGTGGTCAGAGCCAGAAAACAGGATGATGAATATTATCTCACTTACAAAGGCAGCGGCATGATGGCCAGAGATGAGAGCAATCTTCCGCTGAACGAGGAATCCTATTACCATCTACGGGAAAAAGCCGACGGCAGTGTGATCTCCAAAAGACGCTATCTGATCCCTCTGGAGCATCCCGGATTCAAAGAAGGCTTTCCCACTCCTCCGGCAGATTATTCCCTGACCATCGAGCTGGATGTTTTTGATGCCCCCTTCGCCCCTCTGATCATGGCAGAAGTGGAGTTTGGAAGTAAAGAAGCAGCAGAGGCTTTCGTCCCTCCCGCATGGTTTGACAAAGATGTCACCTACTGCAAGGAATACCACAATTCCTATCTGGCTCTGGAGCTGCATCACGCTCCGGAAAATTCCTAAAATGTAACTGCAGTCATTCAAAATGCACGGTAATTCCCCATCGGGAATCCCGTGCATTTTATTTTTTCTGTCTATACCACTGTAAAACAGCGGATACTTTCTTTCAACTGTCCCACTGCACCGGTCAGATCATCCACCGCATAGGAAATATCCTTCATCTCCTGCTGTAATCCCCGGTTGTTGTTCTTTACCACCGCCAACTTTTCCGTACTGTCCTCCACGGTTGCTTCCATCTGTGAGTTAGCACTATTGACATTCTGCAGTACCGACAACAGTTCATCGATCTTCTGTCGGAATTCATTCATCATCTCATCCACATGATCCGCAGCCTCATGATAATTTGTGCCCGTATCCTCCAGAGCATCGTAATCTCTCATGACTCTGGTATTCATAAAATCCAAAAGTTTTGTAGCATTTTCGGAAAGTTCTTCCACGCTTTCCACTACCCGGTTACTTATCTCCTGGATATTATTGGCTGACTCTCTGGAGCTGTCTGCGAGCTTGCGGATCTCCTCCGCCACGACTGCGAATCCCCGGCCTGCTTCTCCTGCTCTGGCAGCCTCGATAGACGCATTCAGTGCCAGCAGATTCGTTGTTCCAGCAATTCCCAGGATTTCTTCCGTCAGTTCCGTGATCTTGTGGATCTGCCTGCTGTTGGCGATGGACTCCGTCATTGCCGTGTCGATCTCCTTCATCACCTGGGTTGCCTCCTGCTTACTCGCCACCGCCGTTGCCTTCATTTTTCCGGCCCTATCCTTGATATCCGCCGCATAATTGCGTCCATCCTGTGCCACCTCCAGCATGTTCTCCACCGTGGTATCCAGCACCCCGGTATCCTGTTGCACCCCTCCGATAGCCTCCGTGACAGACTGCATGCCACCAGCCATCACTCCCAGCTTCTGGGTGGTGTCCTCCGCGGTGGCATTTACCTTTTCCACATTGGAGATAATACCGGTCTGTTTTTCCTCCATATGTCCGCAACTCTCGGTAATCGCCCTTATGATGGTCTGCATCTGCGCCACCAGATCATTGATGGCCATGGATAATCTGCCGACTTCATCCCCCGATTTCACCCGGATCCGTCTGGTGATGTCACCTCTGTTATTGCGAATGCCCTCCACCAGTTCATCCACCTGCCTCGTAGCATATTTCACCGGACCGATGACCCAGATCCGCAATCCCAGCATGATCACCACGACTACTGCAAGCAGTACCAGACTTGCCACCGCCACGATCATGGGCACTCTGGCCGCACTCTGCTCCATCTGTCCCTGTGCCTGTGCCATCTGCTCTCCGGTGATCTCCAGCATCTGATTCATATAGCTTTCAATATGTTCATTGAACATCGGCAGATTCGATGTGGCAGACACATAGGCCTGCGTCTTATTCTCTGCACTGGTGACCAGCAGACTCTCCACGGTCTTTTTGTATTTTGCCAGTTCCGCAGAAGCACTGTCAAACGCCTCTCTCCGGGCATCCCCCTCAGACAGCAGTCCTTCGAACTCCGTCATCTGTTGTTCCATATCAGTGATCTCCTGCAGGATCTTATCCGACAAATTTTCCATTGTCACACTGTTGGTGGTCATGACATGGGTCAACACCTGCCCGTTAATGTAAGTAAACTGTCTGGAAAGCTCCGAGATTTTCTCCTGTTCAGCCACCTGACCGGCCACGATTTCATCGTTGGTTACAATGACCGATTGCAACGTCTGCACCAGCACTCCCATACAGCTGAGTGCAGTAACTGCCAGCAGCAGTAAAAGTGCCACGATCTTGACTCCGATCCCGACTCCTTTTTTCTGCTTTCCTTCCCGCTTCTTCCGTTCTTTTCCCTTATTCATGCTCTTCTCCTCCCAATACCATCAAAAGGGCCTGCAGCGCATATGCACCGGGCCCTTTTGATTAGATATGTAGAAATTAATTCTTGGCAATTAATTTTCCACCACGTTTGGATACAACATCGAAGATAACTGCTGCCAGAAGTACCAGACCCTTGACTACCTTCTGCATATTCTGATCGACACCCATCAGAGACATACCCAGGTTAATAACACCCATCAGTACAGCACCTACGATAACTCCGGGTACAGTTCCGGTTCCGCCGTATGCGGAAGCACCGCCGATGAAGCAGGAACCGATGGCATCCATTTCATAGTTCTGTCCGTATGTCGGCTGTGCGGAAGTCATACGTGCAATGGTTACCATACCAGCTAACGCTGCCAGGAATCCCATGTTCATATAAGCCAGGAAATAAACCTTGTTGGTATTGATACCGGATAATTTGGTGGCCTTCTCATTACCGCCCACTGCGTAGAAATAACGTCCTACAGTCGTGTTGGAAGTGATGTAACCGTATACCATGATAACAATCAGTACCCAGATCAATACGCTGGGAATACCTTTGTGCTGTGCCAGACGATAGCTGAATGCCAGGATCACTACAGCGATCACTACGATTTTGCCGATCGTGGAACCCATGCTGGGAGCTTCGTATCCTTTTTTCACCTTGTCGGCTCTATTCTTCAGCTGTAACACTGCAAAGATCACTGCAGCGATCACACCGGCAAATACACAGGTCAGATTGATGGGACCATTACCGAAGAAATCGGGAATATAACAGTCAGCACCGCCACCGAACAGATTTACGAATGTAGTGCAGTCCTTAATGGATACGGTCATACCCTGCAGGACTACGTTGCTTAATCCTCGAAAAGCCAGCATGCCGGCCAATGTCACGATGAAAGGCGGGATTCTCACATAAGCGATCCAGAAACCCTGGAAAGCACCGATCAGTGTACCGATAACAAACATGATCAGAATAGCCAGCCACATGTTCATTTTCATGTTGACCATGAGTACCGCTCCGATGGCACCGACGAAACATACAACAGATCCAACGGACAGATCGATGTTACCGCCGGTCAGGATACATAACAGCATACCGGTTGCCAGAATAAACACATATGCGTTCTGCGAGATCAGACTGCTGACATTCATGGGAAGCAGGATTGCTCCTCCGGTTCTCCATGCAAAAAATGCCGTAACCACGATCAGTACGAGGATCATGGTATATCTTTTTATAAAATCGAGGCCCTTTGTTTTATTCATGCCAATGCTCCTTTCTTACCGGCTGATAATATCTTGGACATGATAAGCTCCTGTGTTGCCTCACTGCCCGCCAGTTCTCCTACTATTTTTCCTTCGTTCATTACATAGATCCGGTCGCACATGCCAAGAATCTCAGGCAGCTCCGAGGAGATCATGATAACCGATTTTCCTTCTGCCACCAGTTGGTTAATGATGCAGTAGATTTCGTATTTTGCACCAACATCAATACCTCTCGTCGGCTCATCCAGGATCAGGATATCCGGATCTGTGAACATCCATTTTGCCAAAAGTACCTTCTGTTGATTACCGCCGCTTAAGTTTCCTACATTCTGCTCCACAGTTGGACATTTCGTATTCAGTTTGTTCTTATAGTCTACCGCCACATTGTACTCTTTGTCTTTATCAATAACAGTATGTCTGCTGATGGCATCCAGATTTGCCAGAGTTGTATTAATCTTGATCGGGTTACTCAGAATCAGTCCGTTGCCCTTTCGATCTTCCGTCACATATGCCAGATGATTTTTGATGGCTTCCTGTACAGTATTCAGCTGTACTTTTTTGCCGTTGATATACAGTTCGCCGCTGATGTTGGAACCATAACTTTTGCCGAACAGGCTCATGGCCAGTTCCGTTCGTCCCGCACCCATCAGGCCGGAAATTCCCACTACTTCACCTTTTTTCACATTAAGATTGACATTATCCACCACCTTACGGTCAGAATACAGTGGATGATGCACGGTCCAATTTTTGACCTCCATCAGGACCTCTCCGATCTTCGGCTCTCTCTTCGGGAATCGGTCGGCGATCTCTCTTCCTACCATTCCTTTGATGATCCGGCTCTCGGTAATATCATCTTTTCCCTTCACAAGCGTTTCGATGGTAGATCCGTCACGAATGACGGTGATCTTATCTGCCACATAAGAAATCTCATTCAGCTTATGAGAGATGATGATGGATGTCATTCCCTTTTTCTTGAGTTCCAGCATCAAATCTAACAGTGCTTTGGAATCTGTCTCGTTTAAAGATGCTGTAGGCTCATCCAGAATCAGCAATTTAGCGTTCTTTGCCAACGCCTTTGCAATCTCTACCAGCTGCTGCTTACCTACACCGATATCTTTTATCAATGTCTGGGGGCCTTCCTTCAGGCCTACGGTCTTTAACAGTTCCGCCGCCCTGGCATTGGTTTCATTCCAGTTGATTTTGTACTTATGTCCCCGTTCATTGCCAAGGAACATATTCTCCCCGATGGTCATATAGGGGATCAGCGCAAGTTCCTGATGAATAATAACGATACCTTTTTCCTCACTGTCCTTGATCTTGTCGAATTTGCAGATCTCACCATTATAGATGATATCGCCTTCATAAGATCCGTACGGATAAATACCGCTCAGTACATTCATAAGTGTGGACTTTCCTGCGCCGTTCTCGCCTACAAGGGCATGGATCTCTCCTTCTTCCACCTGCAGGTTTACATTGTCAAGTGCTTTTACACCGGGGAATGTTTTGGTTATATTTTTCATTTCCAGTAATATCTTTGCCAATGGTATCCCTCCCAAGTCTTGTTTCCACATTATCTAATCAAACATTTAAAATCTTATTCTTGCTTTACCCATGAATACAGCAGGCGGGAAACGCCCGCCTGCCGTAAGGATCCTTACAGATCCGTGTTATTATAAATTACTGTAAATCTGCCTCTGTATAGTAACCGGAATCGATGAGCAGTTCTTTGTAGTTGCTTGCATCAGCGAATACGGGCTCACACAGATAGGAAGGAATAACGCCGGTACCATTGTCGTAAGTTGTGGTATCGTTGACAGGTGCCTCGCCGCCCTTCATAACAGCGTCTACCATCTCTACAACCTTGGATGCCAGAGTACGGGTATCCTTGAAGATGGACATGGACTGCTTACCGGAGATCATGTTCTTAACGTTGGGCTTATCGCAGTCCTGACCGGTAATGATGGGCCACTCGCCGGTATAGTTAGCTTCCAGAGAGTTGGTAACACCAAGTGCGGTAGAGTCGTTGGAGCACAGCACTGCATCCAGCTTGGTTCCGTCTGCATAGTTTGCGGAAATGATAGCATCCATTCTGGACTGAGCGGTCTCAGTAGACCAGTTAGCGGTTGCAACGGTTTCGAAATCGGTCTGTCCGGATTTTACTACCAGCTTGCCTGCATCAATGTAGGGCTGCAGAACATCCATCGCACCACCGAAGAAGAATCTTGCATTGTTGTCGCCGGGGTCACCGGTTACTAACTCAATATTGAAAGGTCCTGCTGCGTTATCCAGATCCAGCTGGTCTCTGATGTATTCGCCCTGTTTGGTACCTACCATGTAGTTATCAAAGGTTGCATAATAGGTAACTGCATCGGAGTTCATGATCAGACGGTCATAAGCAATAACAGGAATGTCTTTTTCCTTAGCCTGCTCCAAAACAGTTCCGAGGGAATCACCATCGATAGATGCGATAACTAACATCTGGCATCCGGAGTTGATCATATTCTCGATCTGGGATACCTGTGTGGGAATATCGTTGGATGCGTACTGCAGATCAACTTCGTAGCCGGCTTCCTTCAGCTGGGCTTCCATGTTGGTACCATCCTGGTTCCATCTCTGCAGATCCTTGGTCGGCATTGCTACACCAATCTTACCGCCACCTGTTGTGGTAGTAGTGGAAGCATCTGTCTTTGCTTCTGCAGATGTTTCTGTCTTATTGTCCGTTGCCGGTGTGGTTGCCTGCTGTCCCCCATTAGATCCACATCCTGCAAGCATTGTAACAGCCATGGCTGTTGCCAGAAGTGTGCTTAATAATTTCTTCCTCATAAAAAGTAACCTCCCTTGTTTGGTTTGTTTTTGTTGCTAAATAGAGAATATCACAAATCCTATAGCATGATTTTATGACCTTCTGCACTTTTCCATCCTCTCTCCTGACAAAATCAAGGCTGTGCTAGCAATATCTTGTCTGCCGGCACAGCCTTGTCACCAAATTTTTCCTATTGTGTTTTTAGAATCTATCTCTTTTCCCCATTTTCAAAGTAAATCCAATATTATTTGGGCATTTCCGAGGGAATGTTCAGATAGACATCCTCTTTTAAGTGAAATCCGCTTCCGATGATCACATCATTCATATTGTTTTTATCCACACTGATCGGTTCCAGACCAATGTACGGAACTTCATATTTTCCGTTCTCTATGGTTACCGTATCTCCTTCCGGCAACGGCTCTCCCTTTGCCAGAAGCACCGCACACTCCGCTGCCTTCTGCGACATTTTTTCCACCGGTTTGTAGACCGTCATGACCTGTGTCCCCTCGACAATGCGCTGGCACGCTTCCAGGTCGGCATCCTGCCCCACTACCATAATATCTCCTGCCAGTCTCTTTTCTTTCAGGGCATGTACCACTTTGCTTGCAAGATCATCATTGCCGCACATAATGGCATCCGCTTCCGAGACAATATCCATATGATCATAGATATACGTCCCCGCCAGTTCTGCTTTCCAGCCATCCGCATGCATAGAATCTAAGATCGTCACCTGATTGTCCTCCATGACCTTGCGAAAGCCCTTTTCCACCATAGCAACGTTGCTGTCCACGGCAGAGCCTCCCAGCATCAGCACATTTCCGCCGGCCAGACCGTTTTCCACCAGTGCCTCTCCCATCATGGTACCTACTCTTTCGTTGTCAAATGAGATATACAGGTCAATATCTGTATTCTGCAGCAGTCTGTCATAAGCAATGATCTTAATGCCGGCATCTTTCGCCCTCTGCACTTCCTCTGTTAATCCTTTGGAGTCAATGCATATCACAACGATCACGTCCATTCCTTTATCGATGAAGTAATTGATCTGCTTTTTCTGCTGCTCCAGATCACCGTTCGCATTCTGGACATTCACTTCCGCTCCCAACTCCTTTGCCGTTGAGACGAAAATGTCACGATCCCTCTGCCATCTTTCAATGACAAAAGAATCAAAGCTCATGCCGATCTGAATTTTATCATTTTCCGCGACTTCTCCCTGATCTTTTCCGGTTTCCAGATTTCCGCAGGCACAAAGCAATAACATCATCCCCAGAAGCCACGCAACACATATCCGTCTCTTTTTCTTATACACTGCCTTGTTCCTGTCCCTTTCCCCGGTTTTCCTTATACTCTGTCGGCGTCACACCCACATTTTTCTTAAAACTGCGGCTGAAATAGTTGGGATCCGAATATCCGGTTTTGACACAGATCTCCTTCATGGAGCACTCCGTCGTCTGCAGCAGTTCCTTTGCCTTGTCCATCCTTAAATTGGTCAGGTACTCGATAAAGTTTTCCCCGGTAGTTTCTTTGAATAGTTTACTGAAATAATACGGGCTGATATTTACCTCTCTGGATACATCATCCAGGGAAATATCTTTGTGATAGTTATTCTTAATATAATTCTTTGCTGTTTCGATAATACTGCCCGTCTTTTCTTCCCTTTTATTCAGAACGTTCCGGCAGGCTTCCTTCACTTTTTCCAGGAACCATGTTTTCATGGCCGCTGGTTCCGCCATTTGCATCACCTGCGGCAGATACTCCGCACGGGAATTGAGCTGATAGATCATACCGCCTTTTTCATAGGCAATGTGCTCTGACCACAGGACAAATTCCAGCACCTTAAGCCTCATATTCATCAGATCGGAACCGCTCTCCACCATCCAGTCAAAAAATGCCGATGCCGATGCGGAAGCATTGTCAATGTCACCGTCCTCGACTTCCGCAAAAAGTTTTTTCTCCAGCTTCACCGGATAATTTCCACCGTATTCGCATTTGATCGGCAGGTCATCCACATGTGCCACACTGCCGGTGGTCGCCACCAGTGCATTCAGCGCCTCCGTATAAGATTCCGAAGCCATCAGAAAATCTTTCGGTTCTCCGATGCCGATGCGGAAGCTGATATCCGTTCTCTTGCGCAGATATCTGGTGAGTTCTCTGGCTTTTTCAATGAGTTCGATACGCTCATTATAGTCCATCACATCTTTCTCATAAGGCACCAGCACTGCCAGTTTGTTTGCCATGACGGTACCCACAATACAGTCAAAATTTTCTTTCAGACAGTCCCTGACCTCCTGATAATGCTTCTGCATTCTGACACTGCTTCCCACCGCATTTGTCATGTGGTTTCCCTGCTGTTCATCTCCGCATATCACAGCAATCATGTAGGCATATTGCAGCGTGATTCCTAAAATTGACCGGTAATTCTCAATATCCTCGCGGAAATGCTCCTGTAATAAGATATTGTGGATCAGACCGCTTTCAATAATCGGTACGACTGTCTCCAGTTTTTCCTTGATCAACAACTCATTTTTGCGTTTCAGGCGCTCTGCATCGATTCGCTCCATTGCCTTCTGCAATGCTGCAATGATCCGGGTCTTCTCCATCGGCTTGGTAATGTACTCCATGACTCCAAGTTTGATAGCTTCTTTCGCATAATCAAATTTGTCATAAGCTGACATTACGATAAACACTGTATGATTATTGCTTCTCCGGATCTCTTTCATAGCATCGATGCCGTTGATTCCCGGCATCTGGATATCCATGACCGCAACGTCCGGGCGGAAGCTCTCTGCCAGTTCAATCACACTTCTGCCGGTCTTGGCATACTGCACCTCACAGGTATCCTTGAATTCTTTTTCGATGATGAATTTCAGGGAATCGATCACGATTCCTTCGTCATCCGCCAGCATGATCTTATACATCCGTCTTTTCCCTCTCTTTTATCGGAAGATACAGGATTACTTCCGTTCCTTGATTTTTCCCGTCACTTAAAATCGTCATTACATCTTCGTTTTGCGTGAAAAGTTTTAATCTTGCGATAATGTTCCCCATTGCAATACCATTGGAACCGCCGCCTGACTGCTCTTCGTGATAATTGCCGCCAAGTACTTTTTCTATCGTATCCCGGTCCATTCCGATGCCGTTATCCCGGATACTGATCCCCAGCGTATCTCCATCCACATGGTATACCTTCAGCCGGATCTTTCCCTCTCCGTTCATCTCTCTGATGCCGTGATTTACGGAATTTTCCACGATCGGCTGTAAGATCATGCTTGGCATGCAGCTGTCCAGCAGATCCTCTTCAATTTCTTTCCCATAATGGATATCCCCAGAAAAGCGGACATTCAGAATATAAATGTAATGATCCACCAGTTCCAGCTCTTCTCTGACCGTCACGATATCATTACTCTTTTTTACATTATAGCGGAAAAATTCCGCCACATTCTGTACATATTCATAGGTCCGGTCGGCGCCTTCCATCATGGCCAGCTGTGCTCCCGCATTTAACGTATTGAATAAGAAGTGGGGATTGATCTGCGCCTGCAGATACTTTAGCTGTGCATCCTTTAAGTGTGCTTCCATCAAAAGCTCTTTTTCCATTAAGGAACGCCGGATTTCCATGCTCTCGCGCAGGCTTTCCAGATACTGTCTGATACTGATCAGCATCTGGTTAAATGCTCCCGTTACCACGCCGATCTCATCCTCCGACTGTACTTGTAACAGTTCGGTATCAAAGTTTCCGCCTGCTACTTCGTCAGCGGTTACCGCCAGATCCTTTAACGGACTGATGATCTCCCCGGTAAGCTTTACTACTATAGATACGCTGACCACAATGACGATGGATAATGCAATCACACTGACCATTTCGAAATTACGGAAAGCAGCCGACAGACGGCTGTAGTTCTCGGAGTTGCTGCGGAACTGTTCGTTGTTCAGACTGTAAATATAGGTATTGATATATTCATACATCTGTGTCGCGTTCTCGTACCGGACGCGGTATTTCTCTACATTTCTCCCACGCTTTGCCTCAATCGTCTGACTTACGAGGTCCAGGTATTCTTCCGACATATGCCGGATACTGCGTTCCATTCTCTGAAAGGTGGCTCCCGTCACCTCATCGCTCATATCCTGCACCAGTTGGGAATATGTCTGTTCATTCCGGTAAAATTCCTCCAGGGAATCACTGGTCTTGGAATTCAGATAATCCGTCATACTGTCCTGCACCGCCATCAATGCATCAGATACTTCGTTCAGCCGCAGATTCCCCTGATAGACCTTATCGATCTCCGAAGACATGCTGTTGATTCCCAGAAGCAATATCACCGTCACTGCAAATACTACCAGATTCGCCAATACAAAAATGCTGCTCATCTTCGCCTGAAGAGACAGCTGTCGAAATTTTTTCCTCATGCGTACCTCACTCTGTCGCTTCCTGCGCTTGTAAATATTCACCCACGTTATTCTGATCAATAATTGTGACATCCGCCGTAAAATACTGGCTGGTATAGCCAAAACGATAGTACTCCTGCAAAGCATCCACGCAGAAAGCTCCCATCTGCTCCGTGTCTATCGAGATCGTTGCATTGACTACATTTCGCTCGATTGCTTTGAGTATCGTATCAGTATCATAATACCCTAAAATTGCGACCTCGCCCACGCAGTTGTAATCTACTACCGCCTGGTAGACACAGGTAGTACTCAGTTCGTTCAGGCAGATAATGATATCCGGCAGTTTTTCATTCATAAAAATATCCCGGATAGATTCCTCCACGGAAAAAGTATTCGTATCGTCCACTGTAATTAAGGAAAGTTCTATCTCCGGTCCCCGGATTTTCTCCTGTTCCAGTGCGTCCTGAATCCCGGAGCAGACAATATTTTGTGCCGAGTTCAGTGCATGGGCATTCACCAGTACCGCTACCGTCATGGGCGCGGTACTCTCACTGACAGAAGCCAGCTTCAATACCTGTCGTCCGTATTCCCTGCCCAGATTATAGCTTCCTACACCGACAAAGCTGCAGCGTGCACTGTGCGTATTGTCACCATACAGCGTCACCACAGGGATGCCCCGTTCTACTGCTTCGTCGATCATCTGTGACATCTCGTCGCTTTCATCCGATTCTACAAAAATACCGTCTACACCGGAGGACATGGCGATCCGCATAAGCTCTGCCCTCGTATACTCCTGAGACAGATGCTCGCCCAGCAGATCCACATATACATTCTCTTCCTGTCCGCGTTCAAAAGCTCCGCGGTATACGGACTGCCAGAAATCCGATTTGCGGTCTTCTGTGATCATCACATAATACCGGTCATATTTTTCTCTGTCTGTTACTTTATGAAATCCCCGCACATAGGAACGAAAGATTACTGTGCATATCGAAATGACTATGATAGCAAAAGCCATAAACCCAATGACGATCCATTGTCCCTTATTACGGCCTGCTCTGTCAGTAGTACGGCTCATGTTTCCCCTCTCTCTCGCAGAAATCCGATTGCAGACTCCGCCCAATATAGATAACCATACCATAATAACGTGGCTTTTTCCATAAGACCACAAAAAAATCCTCTTGTTTTGACAAAAATGCACTAAAAAATGCTACCTGCCATAGTTATCGCTCAATAGTCACCCGAGTTTCCCGTTTTGTAAACGAGTTTCACATTTTGAAAGCGACCTTCAAATTTTGTACCCGACTTTCCACTTTTGTAATGACTTTCCCGTTTTTTTCCTTGCTTTTATGATATAATCACCTTATGGCAGAGTATTTTTTTGCACAAAAACCGGACGTCAGTTTTGGCTTACAAATTTTGTAAGCCAAAATTCACGTCTTTTGCTGTTCTTATTTCAGCCGGCGGTCTGTGCTTTATTCTGTCTTCTGGTTACTTTTTGAGAAGTCTTGCGGTGAGGTTGATGTCTTTGGCTGCAACCTCTTGGCATCCCAGCCTCTCCGCCAGGTCTTCTCCATAATAAAAGCAGAACGCTTCATACGGACTTTTTCCATTCAGTTTCCTTCTACGGTAGGAATTGATATGGTTCATCATCAGCTCTATGTCTCCCTGCGTCAGTTCATCAAAGCTTCTTCCTTTCGGTAGGATCCTGCGTATAAACTCATGCCCCACCTCGATCTCTGCTTTCTGATACGGCGCACTTGGATTGCAGTAATAGATCCTCGTCCTTTGAAATCCTTTTCCATCCGGTCCATTCTCTATACACTTCGGATTGGAAAACTCACTTCCGTTATCCGTCAGAATGACCGGAAACAGCTTTCTGAAATCCTGTCCTCCCAGACGGTGGTACAGTTCATCATAAATATCTATCACCGATTTTGAGGTATTTGCTTCCCGCAAAAATCCCAGCATCAGTGACACATTTACGAAATATATCGTCAACAGGACTTTTCCTCCCTTGCTCCCGATCACGGAATCCATCTGCACCACTGCTGTGTCCGGATGCTGTTCCATATATACTTCATAATCATGATAATTCCTTCCCACACGGCATCCACGGTCTACTTTCAGCTCCGGTTTTTTATATCTCGGACGGTACTTTACCTTTCTTGGCAGGTCTATGTTCCTGATATCAAACAGGCATCCATCCACGTAGTTGTAGAGGGTCTTTTCACTGCACATCAGTTCATCCTTATGTGTCAGGTAGATCTGATGGATGGACTGTCCCTGCTTTACCAGCGGCACCAGGATTGCATTAAGCCTGGCAAGCTCCCCTTCTGTTGCAAGGATCCCGCTCCGGGACTCTGATATCTTTTCCGTCGCCTGTCTCTGGGCTTCCAACGCATCGTACACGGTTTTGGTCAGCGTGCACTTTTTCACTTCACTGCATCCGTTGCATACATATGGCGGTTTAAAACGGTGGGTACATATTTCCTCTTCAAAGTGCTCACAGTATCGGTTGCATATGAGTTCACACTGTTTGCAGACAGCTACCAACGGATGCCTGCAATCATTTGTTCCACACACTTTTTTTCTCCTGCACGCCTTTCTGTATTTGCAGGTATTGTGCGGATAACCTCCATAACCGGTATCCTGTTCGATGGAATAGTTCCGGATCTCCTTTGTAATGGTAGTCCTGTCTCTTCCAATTTTCTCTCCAAGCTCTGTGAAAGTCATATGCTCCTTTAGTCCGCTTTCTATCTCCAGCCGGTCCTCATAATTTAAGAACTTTGCCATACTGTCTCCTTTCCCCGCCAGCTGCTGAAGTTCTGTTAAAAAACAGGAAGAACATTTCTGTTCTTCCTGCATTTGTATCGTCACTTTCACTGCTGTAATTTATTCTGTTTGTAATCAACTTTCCCCCTCACACGGGAATTTCAAAAAACTATTGAGGTGCCATAGTTATCCCCATTTTCATGCATGCAAATATTTATGATTTGTCCACAAAAAATACGGAAAGGAAACTATCCCTTCCGTATTCTTACAATGTGCCTTACGCTACACGGCACACTTTACAGTCTTCCGTATAATTTTGCCATCTTATAAATCTTTTTCGCAAGCTTCGGATCCAAAGCATCCTTATCCATACGCCATTTCCAGTTGCATCCCAGAGTGGAGGGAGTGTTGATCCTGGCGCTGCTGTCCAGCTCCAGATAATCCTGCATGGGAATGATTGCGGTATCCGCACAGCTGGACAATGCTGCCCGGATGATCTCAAAGCAAAGCTTCTTGTCATTCTTATGTCCCAGATATTTCTTTGCAAATTTCTTGTCCTTCTCCGGCATATTCTGTAAGAACCCCACCGCAGTATCGTTATCGTGGGTTCCGGTATAGACCACACAGTTCTTGTCATAATTGTGCGGCAGATATTCACTGTCATTTCCGGCATCAAAAGCAAACTGAAGAATCTTCATTCCGGGATACCCGGTCTTCTTCACCAGCCGGATCACGCTGGGAGTCAGAAATCCCAGATCTTCCGCGATCACTTTCTTCCTGCCCAGTTTCTTCTTCATGACATCGAATAATTCGTAACCGGGGCCTTTTTCCCAATGGCCGTTCTCCGCCGTCGGATCTCCGTAAGGAACGAACCAGTATTCATCAAAGCCGCGGAAATGATCAATACGAAGCACATCATACAGCTGATAGCAATAGGCGATCCGCTGCATCCACCACGCATAACCGGTCTTCTTATGATAACTCCAGTCGTAGAGTGGGTTGCCCCATAACTGTCCGGTCTCGGAGAAACAATCGGGTGGACATCCCGCCACTCCGATGGGCCGGCCTTCCTTATCCAGCTGGAACAGCTTCGGGTTTGCCCAGGTATCGGCACTGTCAAATGCCACATAGATGGGAATATCCCCTACGATCTCAATACCTTTCTTATTGGCATAGGCTTTCAGTTCTTTCCACTGTTTTGCAAACAGGTACTGTTGGAAGCAATAAAATGCGATTTCTTCCGCCAGCTTCTTACGGTATTTGCGAAGTGCCGCTGCTTTTCTGAGACGGATGTCCTCGTCCCATTCCATAAAGCAGACACCGCCAAAAGCATTTTTCACCGCCATATACAGAGCGTAGTCATCCAGCCAGTACGCATTTTCCGTAAGGAATTTCTGATAGTCTCCGGTCTCTGTAAGACCCTGTTCCCTGGCATTGTCAAACGCAATTTTCAGGACTTTAAAACGGGACAGATAAATCTTCTCATAGTCCACATAATGCTCATTGTCTCCGAAATCATAGCTGTCACAGATCTCTTTTGTCAGATAGCCGTCTTCGATCAGAAGCTCCAGGTCAATATAGTAGGGGTTCCCCGCAAAGGTGGAAAAGGACTGGTACGGAGAATCGCCGTAGCCGGTAGGGCCTAACGGCAGGATCTGCCAGAGATGGTTGCCTGATTTTTCCAGGAAGTCCACAAAACGGTAACTTTCCTTACCGAAAGTTCCGATACCATATGTCGAGGGAATACTGGATATCGGCAGCAGAATTCCCTGTTTTCTTACATTTTTCTTCATAGCTTTTGTATTCCTTTATATTTCTGTGCTTTCGTACATTACTTATCCGATGCTCTCTGATTAAAAAAATAACTATTCAGTCCTTGTCATGAGCTCTGAATAGTTATTTCGAGTGGAAGCAAGGGGGCTCGAACCCCTGACCTTTCGCGTGTGAGGCGAACGCTCATCCCGGCTGAGCTATGCTTCCATAATTACGCAATGCGGATAACAGGACTTGAACCTGCACGTCTGTTGACAATAGAACCTAAATCTATCGCGTCTGCCACTTCCGCCATATCCGCTTACTAACTGCCATATCTGACGATTAGCTTAAAACCTTGACAAACGGGAATGCTCTCTGCCAAAGGACCTTGAATAATTATACTCTTCCTTCCTTTTGCTTGTCAAGCATCCCCGCCGCATCTGTTTCTATTTTATTCTGTAATCTCTCTTGTCGTTACTGGTTCTCCAATGTGGCATATGATCTTTTTATAGATCCTTACGAGGAAATAGGTACTTAAGAGCAGGCTGGCCAGTTCCGCGATGGGAAAGGCCCACCAGATCAATGTCACTTCACCGCTTAAGGACAAAAGCTTTGCCACCGGAAGCAGCACGCACATCTGTCTGGCCACGGACACGATCATACTGTAGACGCCGTTACCCAGTGCCTGGAATACGCTTCCCACCACGATACAGAAGCCAGCAAACACAAAGCTTAGGGAAATGGTCTCCAGCGCCGGAACACCGATGGCGATCAGGCTTTCCTCCGCATCAAACATACGCATGAGCTGTGCCGGGAAGATGTGCATTACAATCAGTCCCACGCACATGATACCCACACCGTAAGCCACACTATGCTTAATCGTCCTAATAACCCGGTCCTTATGCTCTGCGCCATAATTGTAGGCAATGATAGGCACCATGCCGTTATTCAGTCCAAACACCGGCATAAACACAAAGCTCTGCAGCTTAAAGTAAATGCCGAACACTGTCTGGGCGGAACCGAATGCCGCCAGGATCAGGTTCATTCCATAGGTCATCAGGGAACCGATAGCCTGTACCACGATGGAAGGGGCTCCCACCTTATAAATCTGTCCGATCAGATGACCGTTGGGATGGAATCCTTTCATGGAAATATCCAGTTCCTTATTGAATTTCAGATTAAACCATAATGCCATGGATGCGGCAACGATCTGTCCAAACACGGTAGCCACTGCAGCACCGGCGATTCCCATGCGGGGCATACCGAAATACCCAAAGATCAGGATCGGATCCAGAATGATATTGATGATCGCGCCGGTTGACTGGGTAATCATCGTATATATGGTCTTACCGGTAGCCTGTAGCAGCCTCTCAAAAGTCGTCTGCAGAAAAATACCCATTCCCGCCACACAACAGATCGTCAGATAGGTCACACCGTATTCCCGCACCTCCATAACTTCCGTCTGGCTGGAAAAAAACGGTCTGCTGATCAGTGCACCGATCACCGCAAAGCCTATATAGCTGGCAATTGCGATAAAAATACCGTTTCTGGCAATAATATTGGCTTTCTCAAAATCCTTTTCTCCCAGGGTTCTGGACAAGAAGGCATTGATACCTACCGCTGTTCCCACCGCCACAGCGATCATCAGACTCTGGATGGGGAATGCCAGAGATACAGCACGTAGGGCATATTCGTTGATCCTGGACACGAAAATACTGTCCACAATATTGTACAGTGCCTGTACCAGCATGGAGATCATCATGGGCAGTGACATGGAGATCAGTAATTTGTCTATGGGCATGACGCCCATCTTGTTTTCTTTCGTCTGCATAGTATTTCCTTTCTTCTATAAAAATGGAATAAAAAAAGCCCCGAAAGGGGTTTTCAAAATGTGAGGATGCTGTATAAAAGAACCAAGTGAGGCATGGGGGATTCGAACCCCCGACAACTTGATTAAAAGTCAAGTGCTCTACCGACTGAGCTAGTATCCCATAAATATTTATTTTTGCATATTACAAATGCCCAGAACCGGAATCGAACCAGTGACACGAGGATTTTCAGTCCTCTGCTC
>ENA-OWPB01001186-OWPB01001186.1-human-gut-metagenome-genome-assembly--contig:-NODE-1186-length-25616-cov-3.173194_pt1 | contig 25616 bp, 22 predicted proteins | sample MGYA00248260_ERZ651838 | MGnify/ENA primary metagenome ERZ651838 (study PRJEB26924, sample SAMEA4378304) | human gut metagenome | biome: human gut; feature: human-associated habitat; material: faeces...
GAAGAATTCTATCAGCCATTAGAAGGAAAACCAGTAGAAGAAATACCGGATGATGATAGCTTTAAAATCATTTTTACCGGAAATATTGGAAATGCTCAAGGACTTCAAGTTCTACCTCAGACGGCAGAACTTTTAAAAAACGAAAACGTTAAATTTTTCATCGTTGGTGATGGGCGTTATTTGGAAGAACTTGAACAGGAAATAAAACAACGAAATGTTCAGAATCAATTTGTAATGATACCACGTCAGCCGGCTAGAAGAATTCCAGAATTGTTGGCGGTTTGTGATGCGGCATTCTTATCTTTTCGAAATGATGAACTGTGGACAAAGACGATTCCTGCAAAACTGCAGAGCTATATGGCTTGTGGGATGCCTATAATTGCTGCGGCACATGGGGAGACTGCAAGAATAATTGAAGAAGCTAATTGTGGTGTGTGTTGTCCGGTTGGTGATGCTGAAAAACTTAGTATTAGAATAAGGGAAATGCGGGAATTGAATTTAGATATTATTAAAGAAAACAGTCGGAAGTATTTCTGTGATAATTTCGATAAAAAGAAGCTAATGAATCAAATGGAGTGTTATTTTAGGTAGTAATTATGAAGATTGTATTAGTATCGGCAGCTCCTCCTCCTGAAGGGGGGATTGCATCTTGGACTTTAAAATATATTTCATATTGTAAAAAGAATGAAATAGATGTGACACTAGTGAATACTGCACTGACAGGTAAAAGAAGAAAACAGATAAATGCAAAAAGAAGAATCGTTGATGAGATAGGACGCACATTATCCGTAATTAAAGCTATGAAACGAAGCGTCGTAGATTCAGATGTCGATGTTGTACATATTAATAGTTCATGTTCGTATTTAGGAATATACAGGGATTATCTATGTGCAAGAATTGCAAAAAAGAGAAATATACCGATTGTTTTTCATTGCCATTGTAATATAAAAGATCAAATACTAAATAAGCCTGGAGCAAAAGTATTAAAAAAAATATGTAATATTGTAGCAATGGTATTAGTTTTAAACACGGAATCTCAGAAATATATATCTTATTTGACTAATACAAAAACAATTATTGTTCCAAATTTTATAGAAAAAGAACTGATAGCAGATAGTCATAGAATAAATGAAAAAATTAAAAAGATAGTCTTTGTTGGACATGTTCAGAGAACGAAGGGGGCATTTGAAATACTTGATGTAGCAAGAAAACTATCAGAAATAGAGTTTGTGTTAGTAGGCCCCGTAAGTGATGAAATTAAACAAGAGAATATTCCCCCCAATTATGTTCTTGAAGGTGCGAAGCTTCAATCTGATATTCCACGATATCTTCAAGAAGCAGATGTTTTTTTGTTTCCAAGTTATACAGAAGGTTTTTCTATATCATTAACAGAAGCAATGGCATGTGGAGTGCCATGCATTGCAACTAATGTGGGAGCAAATAGTGATATGCTTGAAGATAAGGGTGGAATTATTATCCCGGTAAATAACTCTAATGCTATTATTTCCGCTATTGATGCACTTAACAATGTTGAATTTCGAAAGACAGCATCCAAATGGAATATTACCAAGGTAAAGAGCAATTATATGCTTGATAGTGTCATGGATTTAATTATTTCAGTTTATAAAATGGTGATTAAAAATGATTTATAAAATTATGGTTATTATTGAAAAAATATGGAATAAGTTAGTTGTCTCACCGATGAAAAAATCTTGTTTGGGTTCATGTGGAAAGGTTGTTACCATTTGTCCTGGAGTTAAAGCCATTGGATGGGAGAATATTGAAATACAAGATCATGTTTCTATTGGAAATAATTGCTCCTTTATAACAAAGTGTGCAAAGGTGATAATTTATAGTCATGTAATGTTTGCACCAGGAGTTACGGTAATAACAGGTGGGCATCGATGGGACGTTGTCGGAAAATATATGGATTCAATTGTCGAAAAGGATAAAAATGCAGATGATGATGAAGATGTTGTGTTTAAAGGAGATAATTGGATAGGTGCGAATGTTACCATTTTAAAAGGTGTCACGGTTGGCGTTGGATCTATTATTGCTGCGGGAGCTGTTGTAACAAATGATGTTCCAGACTATAGTATTGTCGCTGGAGTACCTGCTCGTGTAGTTAAGCAAAGATTTGATGAAGAACAATTAAAAAAACATTTATTACTGATGGAGTAAAAACGTGAAAAAAATTATTTTTTATATAGATTCTATGCAAATGGGTGGAGCCCAAAGGGTCATGAATAACTTAATTGATTATTTTGTTTGCTGTGAATCAGAGGTTATTTTGGTAAACGATATTGTACCTTCAAGAGAAGTACCGGAATATGATATTAATAGAAAGGTGAAAAGACTTTTTTTGGATGAAAAACAATATTCAGGAATCAAAAAGAATATACATAGAATTAAGGCGCTTAGAAGAATATTAAAAGAAGAAGCTCCTGAGGTTGTGGTTTCTTTTTTGGGACCACCAAATATGAGAATGTTGTTGTCAGCAATAGGAATTCGGATAAAAAAAGTTGTTTCAGTTAGAAATGATCCGTACAAAGAATATGGATCTGGAATCAAGAAAATAATAGCAAAAATAGTTTTCTTATTAGCTGATGGGTGTGTTTTTCAGACCGAAGATGCACAAAAGTATTTTTTTAAACGTACTAGAAAAAAATCAACCATTATTTTTAATCCTGTAAATGTGAAGTTTTATAACAAAAAATGGAAAATGGATGGTTCGGATATTGTGATTATTGGCCGATTACAGGAACAAAAAAATCCGATTCTTGCGTTAAATGCTTTTATTTCGATAGCTGATGAATTTAAATGGTTAAATTTGAAATATTATGGTGATGAGGAATTAGCTTCTTCAATTTTGAAAATTGCTCAAGAGAATAATTTGTCAAATAGAGTAGAAATTGTGGGGAAGACAAGTAATGTTGAAAATGTATTAGAACATGCAGCTTTGTTTGTTTTGTCATCTGATTATGAGGGAATGCCAAATGCTCTAATGGAAGCTATGACAGTGGGAGTCCCAGTAATTTCTACAGATTGTCCATGTGGTGGACCGAGAATGCTTATTACAAATAGTACGCAGGGAGTTTTAGTACCTTGTGGTGATGAAAAAAAATTGGCATCAGCAATGAGAATGGTTTTAAAAGACAGATGTTTGCAGGAAAAGATGAGCGAATGTGAGAGAAAACGTTCGGAGGAATTTCATCCCCCAAAAATATTATTAGAATGGGAACACTATCTGAATAGTTATGGAGAGTTGAAAGAAAGGGATGAAAATGAATAGAAATCCAAAAGTTACAATTATCATCCCAGCATATAATGTGGAAGAGTACATTTATAGAGGAATAGAATCTTGCATAAATCAGACTTATGATAATTTGGAGATCATTATTGTAGATGATGGGTCAACGGATAAGACGGCATTAATTATTGAGCAATATGCTCATAAAGATTCAAGAATAGTTTTTTTAAAACAAAAAAATGCAGGTGTGTCATCTGCTAGAAATAATGCATTAGATCATACAACTGGAAACTATGTAGTTTTTTTAGATTCTGATGATTGGTTAGAATTAAATGCAGTTGACCAACTACTTTCTAGAGTAGATGGAGAAAGTTTTATTATTTGTAGCAGATATATTGTTGATGAAACGAACACTGATTTGAAAGAGAATGATGATGTTAGAACAGAATTCGAAGTGGCAAAAGGAGCGACTATACTGGAATCGTTTTTGTATAAATATTTCTATTTTCAGTCATCTTGTTATAAATTGTTTGATGTTGAAATTATAAATAAATATTCTTTGAGATTTTCGGAAGATATATCGCATGGTGAAGATGGCTTGTTCGTTGTTCAGTATTTGCAATTTATTAATAGTCTTATATCAGTTCCAATTCCATTGTGGAATATTTTGGAGCGAAGCAAGAGTGCTTCCAATTCATCTTTTAATGTGAAGAAACTAACCGCAATAGATGCAGCTGAGAATATGCTTGCTTATGATTTGTCGCAAAATGTTCATATCCAGATTGTTAGATATCTTGTGACTAGGGCAGAGACTATGTATCTTGATGCATGTTTGAGTGATGCTAATAATAATAAGGAAGCGATTCGCAGTATAAAAACAAAGCTTGTGAAATATAAGGAAGTGTTAAAATATTCGCAAACTACGTTTCGCGAGAAAATAAGATTCTGTGTTATTACATATATTCCAGTATTTTTTGTCGAGAAGATAATGTGGTTTAAAAGAAAATTAAAAAATAATTAGTGAGGAAAACATGAAAAAAAGCATTTCACTTAATAACTTATTTTTGACTATATATTTGATATTTATGTTGCTATATGTTTATGCGTCTGCAATCGGAATTTCTGCTAGATTTGTAGTTATAGTCACTTTTTTTACTATGATTTTTTTTGTAATTCAAGCAAGATATTTATCAATAGAATTAGGGGAAAAACTGTGGTTATTTGCCTCCGTAGTAATGTTTGTGTGGACACGTAGAATTGCTTCTGATGTTGTATATTACAATATTATTTTTTTGTTGACAATAATGTGTCTTATAGTGCTTCAATCTTGCAGAATAGATATTAAGTTAGAAAAAGTATTAAGAATATATATTGGAATGTCTACAGCAACCGTTTTCCTAGTAATAGCAGAAATGATATTGAAAACAAAAATATCAGGCGTTTTGGGAGTGTTTTTACCATCAGCAGCTCTATCTGACGAGCTTTTGTATATTAATGCAGGTACTGGATTAAGAGGACTTGCATCTTCTACTAATGCGGTTTCGCTTGCTGCGTTTATTTTGCTTGCGTATTTACTTTATAGATATGAAAACAATAAATTATTATGTCGGCTTGTAGGTATTGCCTTGGCAATAATTGCTCTTGTTGTTTGTGGAGAAAGATCAAATTTTATTTTTGCTCCGTTAGTGTTAGTAGTTGTTTATCTTGTCCAAGCTGATAATAAAAAGGGATTAAAATATTTTAAAGCACTTGTAATTATTTTGTGTATTTTGGGATTACTTGTTATTTTGAAACCTCAACTTGAACAAATACCAGCACTTAAGAGAACCTTTAGAACATTAGAATTGTTACAAAAAGGTGATGAAATTGCAGGAGAACGGTCAATTTTATATAAGCGAGCAATTGAGATGTGGAGAGAAAAACCTTTGCTAGGCCACGGTTGGTTTGAATTTTACTATAGTAATACAGGTATTTTAAAGGCAGGAAGTAATTCACATGCACATAATCTACTTTATGAATCACTAGCTGAACTAGGAGTAATCGGAACAGTATTACTATTTATACCTATCATTTATGCGATTGTAAAAAACGTTATGTTAATAAGGTATTCAAAGTCGTTAATTGATGGAGGAAGACATAGAAGTATATTAAGCTTTGTTTTAGCGGTTCAGCTATTTTTTGTGTTGGATTCAATGTTACACTTAACTTTTTTTAGTCCGCGTATTATTTTGTACTTAATATTACTATTTATTTTATTTTATGAGAAGAGAAAGTTGAAAAAAATATATGAGATATAAAAAAGATGATATTTTATTGTTTGCATGTATAGAAAAGAATATAGGTGATGATTTATTTATTCAAACTATCTGTAATAGATATCCAGAAAAATATTTTGTAATATCAAACAGGGCAAAATATGGTAGTTTGGCAAATGTGAAAAATCTCAAATTTAGCAAAGAACTAGAATGGTGGATGATTTTAGATTCTGTATCTCAAAAGAAGAAAATAAAGAAAATGATAGCTAATACTATGAAAGTAGTATTGCAATTGTTACTGGGAAAACATGACATGGGGGTTTATATTGTAGGAAATGCGTTTAAAAATATGGACTATCATGGTGAAACGCAACTACAATGGTTTGTTAATCGCGTTAAACTTTCAGATGAATTCTATTTGATTAGCACTAATTTTGGACCATTCAATGATCAAAGATGGGTAATGGATGCTAAAAATAGATTTATAGAAGTAAAAGATATATGTTTTAGAGATATGCAATCATATAACTTATTTGCTGAGTTACCGAATACGAGATATGCTCCTGATGCAATTTTATCCTTAGGAAAACAAAAGAATAAAAGACATAAAAGAAAAGTTTTAGTATCTATAATTGACTGTTCATTTTATGCAAGAGAAGACTGGCTAAAAAAGCTTGTGAATGAATATGAGAAGAAAATTTTTGAGATTATTCAAGAATTTGAGAGACGTGGGTATGAAATTGTTTTGATAAATTCTAATTCAGAGCAAGATGGACCTGCCAGTAGACGTATTTTTGAAAAATGTAATTCATCTGCTGTTTCTATTTATGATTATAAAGGGAGTTTGGATGAACTTAAGGAACTATATGAGGAGACTATGTATGTCATTGGAACAAGATTACATACCATTATTCTTGCGTGGTTATATGATGTACCAGTGTATCCTCTTGTATATGATATAAAAGTTGAAAATATGCTTAAGTCATATTCATACCAAGGTGGATATACTCATATAAAAGAGGTGAGTCAGCTTGCGGTTTATACCGTATTAGAAACATTAGAGAGTGGAGAATGTAGAATTAACGATAAAGTAATAGCTGATGCAAATATGCAGTTTTCAGCTTTAGATGAGAGAGTGAATAATGAGTAATGAAATAAAGAAATATACGCATTTATTAAAAAATACGGCTGTGTTTGGAGTAGGAACTTTTGGAAGTAAAGTACTGCAATTTTTGATAGTTCCATTATATACATATATTTTAACTACTGAAGAGTATGGGAAAATTGATGTTTTTGCTACTACAATTTCGCTTGCCCTTCCATTTGTAACCTTACTTGTGCAGGAAGCGATTATACGTTTCTTAACGACAAAGGAGATAAGCGATAAAGAAGCTGTCAATTCAGGAATGATAGTTTTTTTTACATCGATTATTTTAGGTGCTTTAATCACTCCGTTATATGCGTTTGTATTTGAAAAAGAGTATGCGATGCTTTTTTTTATATGTCTGATTCTTAACTCTTTCGTGGCTATTTTTCAAAATTATTTAAAAGCATGTGGAAAAGTGCTTGATTTTACTTTTTGTGGTCTGATTAATACTTTTTCTTTTTTGATAACTAATGTATTAATGCTAGCTGTTTTTAAGCTAGGCATTATGGGATATTTGTATTCAATGATTATTTCCCAGATTTTTTCTGGCATATATATTTTGGTTAGAGGTGAGATAATTTGCAAAATTTCACTAACAAAAAATGATTTTTCTGTAATAAAAAGTATGTTGGTTTTCAGTGTTCCGTTAATCCCCAATAATCTTATGTGGTGGATAATGAATGCCGGAGATAAATATATTATTAATTATTTCCTTGGAGATAGTTATAATGGCTTGTATTCAATTTCTATTAAATTAGCAACTATTGTAACAACTGTGTTTAGTATTTTTATGCAAGCATGGCAGTTGTCTGCAATCGAAGAGAATGGAAGTAAAGAACAAGCAAGATTTTATAGTAAAGTATATTCAAATATGATGGCATTGTTATTGGGATCAGCAGCAACAATATTGATGTTTAATAGGCCTATATTCTGTAGCTTTATTGGAAAAAATTTTTTTGATGCTCATTTATATAGTCCATTATTGTGTGTAGCTACAGTTATTAGCTGTATGTCAACATTTTTTGGCGTAACCTATTTGGTTAGCAAATCTACTAGTAAAGCATTTACTACAACTGTAGTCGGTGCGACTATAAATATCATTGTTAATTTTCTATTAATAAGACCATTGGGTCTTACTGGCGTTGCATTAGGCACTATAATTGGATATGCTGTAGTGATGTTAATTAGAATACGCGATACAGCAGAACATATTTCGATGAATTTTGATGCTATTCGCACAACAATTGGCTTAATGCTTGTATTTGGAGGTTCGATTATATACATGTTTATTCCAAATAGTTTCTCTGTAATTCTTGGTTTTGCATGTGTTTGTATAATTGCGATAGTGTACCATCATGAAATACGGAATATATTGCGGATTATTAATGATAGATTAAAAAATAGAAAAAAATAGTAAAAGGAGAAAGGGTTATGAACTTTCATAGTAAGGTGAAAAAGGTTGCTAAGAATCCATTGGCAACCGCAATTTTACTTTTGGGATTTGAAAAATTTAAGTTTATACCAGACAAAAAGTATATATCAGTTATGTATAAATACTATATGGGTAAAAAACTTAATTTAGATAATCCCCAAACGTTTAATGAAAAGTTACAATGGTTGAAAATATACAATCGAAAAGATGAATATACGATCATGGTGGATAAGTATAAAGTTCGGGATTATGTTGCCTGCAAAATAGGTGAAGAACATTTGATACCTTTACTTGGAGTTTGGGATAGTGCGGAAGAGATAGATTTTGATACTTTACCAAATGAGTTTGTTTTAAAGTGTAACCATAATTCTGGTACAGGCATGTGCATTTGTAAGAATAAAACGTTACTAAATATTGAAAATGTAAGAAAAGAATTAAAAAAAGGACTAAAAGAAAATTACTATTATTTGGGGCGAGAGTGGCCATATAAGAATGTTCAGAGAAAAATTATAGCAGAAAAGTTTATGGTTGATGAATCAGGATGCGAACTAAAGGATTATAAGGTGTTGTGTTTTAATGGCGAACCGAAATTAATAGAATTCCATCAGGGCAGATTTACAGATCATCAGTCACAAGATTATTATGATATCAATTGGAATAAAACGGACATCTCACAAGGAGAGGTCGCTGGTTTTGGATGTAGTGATAAAACGGTTCCAATACCAGTTTGTTTTGATAAAATGATGGAATTTTCAAGAATTCTTGCAAAAGGAATCCCACAAGTAAGGATAGATTGGTATGCAATTAATGAGCAACTCTATTTTGGTGAAATTACATTCTTCGATGGATGTGGTTTTGATAAATTTGATAATCCAAATGATGATGCTAAACTTGGTGCATGGATAGACTTGAAAAGCTTATAGCAATTGTGCTTGACAGATGGAGGAAAAAATGAGCTTATTTACTAACAAAACCCTTATGATCACCGGAGGTACGGGTTCCTTCGGCAATGCGGTACTGAACCGTTTTTTACAGACAGATATCGGGGAGATTCGTATCTTTTCCCGTGACGAGAAGAAGCAGGATGATATGCGTCATGAATATCAGGCGAAGATGCCTGAGGTAGCGGACAAGATTAAGTTTTACATAGGAGATGTTCGTGATCTCCAGTCTGTGAAGTCTGCAATGCACGGTGTAGATTACATCTTCCATGCAGCAGCATTGAAGCAGGTTCCGTCATGTGAGTTCTTTCCAATGGAAGCAGTTCGTACAAATGTAATTGGTACAGAAAACGTTCTGACTGCAGCAATCGAGGAAGGTGTGGAATCTGTTATCTGTCTTTCTACGGACAAGGCTGCTTATCCGATCAATGCGATGGGTATTACCAAAGCGGTTGAGGAGAAGGTTGCGGTAGCGAAGAGCCGTATGTCTGGTAAGACAAAGATCTGTTGTACACGTTATGGAAACGTTATGTGTTCCCGTGGTTCTGTAATCCCGCTGTGGATTGATCAGATCAAAGCTGGAAATTCTATCACAGTGACAGAGCCATCTATGACTCGATTTATTATGAGTCTTGATGAAGCAGTTGATCTGGTACTTTTTGCTTTTGAACATGGTGAAAACGGAGATCTTCTTATTATGAAGGCGCCTGCCTGCACAATTCAGACACAGGCAGAAGCGGTATGTGAGCTTTTTGGTGGTAAGAAGGAAGAGATTAAGGTCATCGGTATCCGTCATGGTGAGAAGATGTATGAGACACTGCTGACGAATGAAGAATGTGCCAAGGCAATCGACATGGGCAATTTTTACCGGGTTCCGGCGGACAACAGAGGTCTGAACTATGATAAGTATTTCAAAGAGGGCGATGAGAAGAGAAATACTTTGACGGAGTTCAACAGTAACAATACCAGAAGACTGAACCTGGAAGAGACAAAAGCAACAATTGCGAAGCTTCCTTATATACAGGAACGACTTGCGGAGGAAAACTGATGTACGATTTTAAATGGAAAGAAAACGGCAAGATCAAATGCATGATCGTTTGTGGAACGAGACCGGAGATTATCCGTCTGGCGGCAACGATGAAGAGATGCAGGGAGTATTTTGACACATGTATCGTATATACGAACCAGAACTGGGACAAGAATCTTTCTACTATTTTCTGGGAGGATTTTGATCTCGGTGGACCGGACATTCTTCTTCATGTGGTAGGAAAGCACCTGGGCGAGACCTGCGGAAATATTCTTGCACAGACATATGAGGTGATGGAGGAGCTGAGACCGGACGCGCTTCTGGTACTTGGTGATACGAATTCCTGTCTTTCTGCAATTTCTGCAAAGAGGCTGCACATTCCGATTTTCCATATGGAAGCGGGAAACAGATGCAAGGATGAATGTCTTCCGGAGGAGACGAATCGTCGTATTGTGGATGTGATCTCGGATGTGAATCTGCCGTATTCTGAACCTGCGAGAAAGTATCTTCATGAGATGGGAATGCCGAAGGAGCGGACTTATGTGACGGGCTCTCCGATGGCGGAAGTTCTGCATGGAAACCTGGACAAGATCGAAGCATCAGATGTGCTTGAGCGTTTGGGACTGGAGCCAAACCGATACATTCTTTTATCCGCACACAGGGAAGAAAATATTGATACGGAGAAAAACTTTACCAGTCTTTTTACGGCGATTAATGCGTTGGCTGAAAAGTATGACATGCCGATCCTGTATTCCTGTCATCCGCGTTCGAAGAACAGACTGGAAAAGAGTGGATTTAAACTGGATCCGCGTGTGCGTGTAAATGAACCGCTTGGTTTTAATGATTATAATAAGCTGCAGATGAACGCGCTGGCGATTGTTTCGGATTCTGGAACGTTGCCGGAGGAATCTTCTTTTTATCTTTCTATCGGACATCCGATCGCAGCAGTATGTATCCGTACTTCGACAGAACGTCCGGAGGCACTGGAAGCAGGGAACTTTATCCTTGCGGGAATTACAACGAATGAGCTTCTGCAGGCGACTTCCATGGCAATCGATATGAAGGAAAAGGGAATTCTTGGCAAACCATGCCCGGATTATGTGGACGAGACGGTATCCATGAAGGTTGTAAGAATTATTCAGGGATACGTAAATGTAGTCAACAAGATGGTGTGGAGAAAAGACCAGAAATAGGGGAAGCATATGAATATTTTAGTGACGGGTGCGAGGGGGATGGTTGGAACCGCCCTTGTAAATAATTTAAAGAATATCAGGGACAATAAGAACCGGACAAGGCCGAGAATCAAGATTGATGAGATTTATGAGTATGATCTGGATTCAACACCAGAGGAGCTGGACGAGTATTGTCGGAAAGCGGATTTCGTATTCAATCTTGCGGGTGTGAACCGTCCGGAAAATCCGGAAGATTTTATGAAGGGGAATTTTGGATTTGCCTCGCAGCTTCTTGATACGCTGAAAAAATATGAGAACAAGGCGCCGATCATGCTTTCTTCTTCTATTCAGGCAACTTTGGCGGGACGTTTTGGTGATTCGGAATATGGACGTTCCAAAAAAGCCGGGGAAGAGTTGTTTTTTGATTATGCAAGAGAGACCTGGGTGAAGGTTGCGGTTTATCGCTTCCCAAATCTGATGGGACATTCCAGACCGAAGTATAATTCTGCGGTCGCTACTTTTTGCTGGGCGGTTGCAAATGATGAGGCTTTTACGGTAAATGACAGATCAACGGAACTGGAGCTTCTGTATATAAATGATCTTGTGGAAGGAATGTTTGACCTTCTGGAAGGAAAGGAGCAGCACTGCGAATTTGACGGAGTGGAAACTGTCCTGAAGGAAGATGGACACTACTGTTGTGTGCCGGTGACACATAAGGTGACGTTGGGTGAGATTGTAGATCTTTTGCAGGAGTTTAAGGAGCAGCCGGTAAGCCTGATGATGCCGAAGATGCCGGAGGGAAGTTTTGCAAAGAAGCTTTTTTCTCTGTATCTGTCTTATCTTCCGGCGGACAAATTTAAGTATGCTATGAAGATGAATTGTGATGACAGAGGCTCTTTTACGGAGCTTGTGCATACGGTGGACTGTGGTCAGGTTTCGGTCAATATTTCCAAACCGGGGATTACGAAAGGCCAGCACTGGCACAACAGCAAGTGGGAGCAGTTTATTGTTGTTCACGGACATGGACTGATTGAAGAACGGAATATTAATACTGGTGAGAAAGTTTCGTTTGAGGTATCGGGAGACAAGATTGAGGCGATTTATATGATTCCGGGATGGACGCATAATATCATCAATTTGAGCGAGACGGAAGATCTTGTGACGGTCATGACATGCAATGAGATCTTTGATCCGGAGCATCCGGATACATTCGGGGAACCAGTATAGAAGGGAAGATGCAGGGGCAGTTGCTCCTGCATAAACTGATTTAAGAGAAGTTGCAACGGAAGACAGGGCAAGCAGGGAATCTCGATGCCCGGAGCCAGGAATTCGTGGGAATAAAGCAACGAAAACCAAGGCAAGTAAAGAATCTCGATGCCCGGAGGGGGAATTCCGGGGAATAAAGCAACGAAAACCAAGGCAAGTAAGGAATCTCGATACCTGGAGATCAAGAATAAGTAAGAAGAAGGAGTATAAATACATGTGTGGAATTGTAGGTTTTACAGGAAGGCAGGAGGCCGCGCCGATTTTGTTAAATGGGCTGTCGAAGCTGGAATACAGGGGATATGACTCTGCGGGGATCGCTGTCCGTGACGGGGAGAAGCTGGCGCAGGTTGTCAAAGCGAAGGGGCGTCTTGGAAATCTGGTTGAAAAGACGGATGAAGGAAGAGCACTGAAAGGAACTTGCGGAATTGGCCATACACGTTGGGCGACGCATGGGGAACCGAGCCAGATCAATGCACATCCACATGTGTCCGGAAATTGTACGCGCTCCGGTTCTGGCGAAGTAGAATCCGAAGTAGTCGGGGTACATAATGGAATCATCGAGAATTATGCAGAGCTGAAAGAAAAGCTCCTGAAGCATGGATATACTTTTTACAGCCAGACGGACACGGAAGTAGTGATCAAACTGGTGGACTATTATTATAAGAAGTATAATCTCGGACCGATTGATGCAATCGCGAAGACAATGGTACGTGTTCGTGGCTCCTATGCGTTGGAGCTGATGTTCAGGGATTATCCGGGCGAGATCTGGGTTGCACGAAAAGACAGTCCGATGATCATTGGAATCGAAGATGGAGAAACGTATGTTGCGTCGGATGTACCTGCGATTCTGAAATACACAAGACAGGTTTATTATATAGGAAATCTTGAGTTTGCAAGGCTGACTCCGGGAGAGGCACATTTTTATAACCTCAATGGCGAGGAAATCGAAAAACAGACGACTGAAATCAAGTGGGATGCGGAAGCTGCCGAAAAAGCAGGCTTTGAGCATTTTATGATGAAGGAGATCCATGAACAGCCGAAAGCAGTTCAGGATACGTTGAATTCTGTTATTAAGGACAAAAAGATTGATTTTTCCGCGGTAGGTCTGAGTGAAGATGAAATTAGAAATTTTGAGCAGATTTATATTGTAGCATGTGGATCGGCATGGCATGTGGGAATGGCCGCGCAGTATGTTCTGGAGGATATGGCTCGCATTCCGGTGAGGGTTGAGCTTGCATCGGAATTTCGTTACAGGAAGATGGCGCTGGATGAGAATGCGCTTGTCATTGTGATCAGTCAGTCTGGTGAGACGGCAGATACACTGGCCGCTGTTCGCCTTGCGAAGGAAAAAGGCATGACAACGCTTGCAATCGTAAATGTGGTGGGCAGCAGTATTGCCCGCGAAGCAGATAAGGTATTTTATACGCTTGCCGGACCGGAGATTTCGGTCGCAACAACAAAAGCTTATAGCGCACAGCTTGCGGCAATGTACTGTATTGCAGTGCAGTTTGCGTATGTGAGAGGAAAGATCACGGAAGAACAGTATACATATTATATTGAAGAATTGCTTACGATTGCTCCGAAAATTGAGAAGATTCTTGGAGACAAAGAGCGTTTGCAGTGGTTTGCTGCAAAATACGCCGGTGCACACGATGTATTTTTTGTTGGTCGTGGAATTGATTATGCGGTTTCACTGGAAGGCAGCCTGAAATTGAAGGAGATTTCCTATATTCATTCAGAGGCGTATGCGGCAGGCGAACTGAAACATGGAACAATCAGCCTGATCGAGCCGGGCACGCTGGTGATCGGTGTGTTGACCCAGAGCAAGCTTTACGAAAAGACAATCAGCAACATGCTGGAGTGCAGAAGCCGTGGAGCATATCTGCTGGGTCTGACTGCTTATGGAAAATACGAGATAGAAGATACGGTGGATTTTGCGGTATATGTACCGAAGATTGACGAGTACTTTGCGGGCAGTCTTGCGGTGATTCCGCTGCAACTACTGGGATATTATGTCAGCGTAACCAAGGGACTGGATGTCGATAAACCGAGGAATCTCGCGAAGAGCGTGACGGTGGAATAAAGAGTTTGGGTAAGAAGCCAATGCAGAGGAGAGTCTGCGTTGGTTTCTTTAATATATAAGACAGGTTATAAAAAATTCGTATACGGTAAATAGTTAGTACCGTGCTTTTCACCTAAAACCATGAGATAATCCCTTTGTAAAACTAAAAGTTTTTTAAAGGAGGATCTTATGGATAAGATCACACGTCAGGTCCGCATTGAACATTGGACCCAGATCATGAATGAATGTTTGAACAGCGGTATGAACAAAACTGAATGGTGCCGGGCTAATGGGATCTCAGACAAACAATTCTTTTACTGGCAAAGGATCCTCAGAAAAGAAGCTTTTGCTGCTTCGACATCAAAGGACCTTTCGGTTATCACAGACCCGGCAGATGAAACCAGCCCACAAAAGATTTCGTTCGCAGAGATCAGCATTCCAATAAAACAGGAGTCTGTCAGAAATGGATTCCATCCGGATATCATCCTCCGAAAAGGACCGGTCTCTGTAGAGATATCCAATTCCGTTTCAGCAGAACTCCTGTCACGTATCGGAGATATCTTTCATGCTGAATGATGCTTCCGGGTTCCGCAGGATCTATCTCGCTACCGGCTACACAGATCTGAGACGTGGTATGGAGGGGCTTGCATCCATTATCAAGTTCAATTTTCAGCTGGATCCGTATCAAAAAGATATTCTGTTCCTGTTCTGCGGAAGACGTACTGACCGCATCAAAGGGCTGGTCTGGGAAGGCGATGGCTTCCTGCTTCTATACAAAAGACTGGAGTTGGGTGCATTCAACTGGCCCCGCACAAAAGAAGAAGCACTGGAGATCACCCCAGAGCAGTACCAATATCTCATGCAGGGACTGGAAATTGTTGCACGCCATCCGATCCAGGAAGTCAGACCGGATAAAATCTTATAAGATCCTGTGCAAAACAGAGAAAATAAAAAAATATCTTCCAATCATCATAAGTCCCGAAAAAGAGTTATCCACTTTTCATAATTCCGCTGCCTTCATTTATTCAGGAGTACTTTCAGGCCCCTTTACAGGGCTTGTGGATAAGTACTCTGAAAAGCCCGAAAAACTAATAGTTTTTTGAGTTTTTCAGAGTATTCATCTATTAGTAAAAATGACGAATACCCTGTCTGCCGGATTCGCTTTTTCTTTATCTTTGCGTTACAATAGGAACATCAGATAAAGGAGAACGGCATCCATGGCAAAAGTATATACAGAAGAAGAACTGAATAATTTCAGCAGGGAAACACTTATGGCAGTCATCCTGTCCATGCAGGATCAGATTCACCAGTTGAATACAAACATGGAGCGCCTGATCGAGCAGATCGCTGACGCAAACAATAAGCGTTACGGCCGTTCTTCCGAAAAACTGGAAACGATCTCCGGACAGCTGGAACTGGAGCTTATATTTAATGAGGCTGAAGCACTTACGGAAACACTGTATGTGGTTGAGCCTGTTGAGGAAGATGTGATACAGCCGCGTTGTAAAAATAAAGGAAAACGTGAGGCAGATCTGAAAGATCTTCCGATTGAAGTGATCGTCCATACCCTGTCAGAAGAAAAACTCCAGGATGTCTTTGGCACAGATGGATGGAAACAGCTTCCAGATGAGATATATAAAAGGGTACGTGTGCAGCCGGCAGTCTATACTGTTGAAGAACATCATGTGGCAGTCTACGCTGGTAAGGACAACCAGACCATCATAAAAGCAGACCGTCCGAAGAATCTGCTCCGTAACAGCCTGCTCACTCCGTCGCTTGCGGCAAGCATCATGAATGCCAAGTACGTAAACGGGCTTCCTCTTTACAGGATCAGCCAGGAATTCCTGCGGAATGACATCCATATCTCCAGACAGGTCATGGCAAACTGGATGATCCAGTGTGCGGACAGGTATCTGGGAATCCTTTATGACCGGCTCCATAAGGAGATGTATCAGTTTCATGTACTTCAGGCTGATGAGACTCCGGTCATGGTCACTAAGGATGGACGGCCGGTAAACAGTAAAAGTTACATGTGGATCTATCGAACCGGAAAGAGTTATACGGATACTCCGATCATCCTGTATGAATACCAGCGGACCCGAAAAGCGGACCATCCGGAAGAATTCCTGAAGGATTTTAAAGGGATCGTAGTATGCGACGGTTACTCTGCATACAGGAAGCTGGACAGGGAAAATCCAGACATCGTCTTTGCCGGCTGCTGGTCACATGCAAGGCGCAGGTTTGCGGAGGCATTGAAAGCCCTGCCGAAAGCAGCACAGAAAAATGCGAAAGAGACTGTAGCTTACGAAGCAGTCAGCCGGATCGCAGCAATCTATCATCTGGACAACCAGATGGAGGGACAGCCTGCAAAAGTCAGAAAGATGTACCGTCAGGCCAACATCAGACCTCTTGTAGAGGCCTTCTTTGCATGGGCAAAAGAGATCCAGACTAAAAATCAGCTTTCCAGAGGAAAGACTCTGGATGGGATCAACTACTGTATCAATCAGGAAGTTTCTCTGAAAGCCTTTCTGGAAGACGGTGATATTCCTATGGATAACAATGCGACAGAAAGTGCTCTGCGTAGCTTTTGTCTCCATAAGCATACATGGAAGCTGATCGACAGTCTGGATGGCGCAAATGCCAGTGCCATTATCTACAGCATCACAGAAACGGCAAAAGCTAACAATCTAAATCCTTTCCGGTATCTTGAACATGTCCTGACTGTATTGAAGGACCACCAGGATGACAGGGAATACAGTTTTATAGATGATATCCTGCCATGGTCTGAAAAACTTCCAGCAATATGCCGGAGCAAAACAAAAGCAACTAATATTTAAAACCTTGCCGCCGGAAACGGCGGCTTAAAGTTAGAGTAGTACGGATAGTTTACCGTATACAAAAATTCAAAATGTTTATGAAAATATAATCAGGAATTAGACACGTTTCGATTGTTTTTGTATAATGAATGGGCTAAAATAACAGTAATGTACACAGAAGCACAAAAAATATTGTAAGGAAGGGATGAAATGGGATATGACAGAAATTAGGGTCAGAAAGTTATTTGGGCGTTTTAATTATGATTTTGATATGGGAGATATGATAAAATCAGGAATGATAATATTATCAGGCCCTAATGGATTCGGGAAAACCATGATATTAGAATGTCTTAATGCAATTAGCAACAGTGATTTATTCTTTTTCTTGCAATTAAATTTTGGAAGCTTTGAAATTAGAAGGAATGAAGTAGATAAACAGATAAAAATTGTTAAGAAGAATAATGGGCTATGTGTTAATGGAGAAGAGTTATCCTATAAAGATATTAATCTTTCCAGTAGAGGAATTGTTGAAAGATCATCGGGTGATGAGGAAGCAGCAAAACAAAGGGCAGCAAAAGTTCGGGTAATTTTAGATTATATGCAAAGTGTTTTGGGGTCAATTCAGTATATTAAAGGTCAGAGACTTGTAGATATAGACGATTCGAGAATGGCTGTTTCTCGGCAGGGTGAATTAAGGAGATATTCCAGAAGAATTTTAGAAACGGTAAATAAGATTCCAGAAGAATTCAGAATGCAGATGCGGTCTTTGGATTCCTTATATTCTGTAAAATCAAATGAGTTGGATCGTACTTTTCTTAAAAGACTTTTTGAATTAAAAGAGGGAATAGATGAAGAAACATTTAAGCAAAAAATAGAACTGGTACGGGGGAAAATTCAGAAATTAAGCGAGAGTGGAATTTCAAAGTTGGGCACGCTTGATGTAATGCAATTTAGAGAAGAAGATGCGCGGGCATTAAAGATATATTTTGAAGATTTTGATGAGAAATATAGAGTGTATGAGAAAATGATTGAACAGATAGGTTTGTTTAAAAAAATTGTAGATGAGCGTTTTTTATTCAAGCATCTGGAGATTACAAATGGACAGAATCTGGCAATAGTAGACGATGATACTCAGGAAAGAATTGATTTAAATAAGTTGTCATCTGGAGAGCAGGAAATATTAGTGCTGTATTATAGATTGCTATTTGAAATACCGGAAGGTTCAATAGTGCTGATTGATGAACCGGAAATTTCTTTGCATATAGCCTGGCAGCGTAAATTTGCTCAGGATTTGCAGGAAATAGTGAAATTAAGGAATTTGTTCGCAATTGTTGCGACTCATTCGGTACAGATAGTTAGTGGAAATCGCCATATACAGTATGATTTGGGGGAAATGTATAAGAATGGACTCAATAAGAGAGAATAGAACCAAAGAAGATGTAGTGGATGAAGTACGAATGATGTTTAGCGCGGATATTAAGGGAAAATTAAGTATTGTTTTGGTTGAAGGGTCAGATGATATTCGTTTTATGAAAATTGTAATGGAAGAGAATGTTGCCTGTATAGAATCACCATATGGGAAACATGGATTAGAGGATTTAATGAATACGGATGATCCTGTGATTCAAAGAAAAGAAGTTATTGCTGTCAGAGATAAAGATTATATGGATTTGACACAACTGCCAGATAGATTTTTTGTATATGATGGTTGCTGTCTTGAAACAATGATATTGAAGGATTTGGAAATTTCAGAGAGCTTTCACAGAGAAAATTATAAGGGAACTGCAACTAAAGAGAGTTATATATTGGGTGCCATGAGCCAGTTAGCACCATATAGTATATTACGAAGAATAAACGAGCAGGAGAATGGAGAAATCGCGTTTCAGAAGTGTAAATTTGGACATCTTATAGATGGAGAAACTCTAAAAATAGAAGATTTGTTTGATAAAGTCGGACAGGCTGATAAGTTGCAGACATGTGTGGAAGAAGCGAAGAGTATAGTAGAAGAAAATGAATTATGGAATATTACAAATGGTCATGATCTTTGTACATATTTGGGTACTGTTTCAAATTTGGGAAAAAACAGACTTGGTGAAGAGGGAGTAAGAAACATTCTGTTTGGAATGTATCGAAAAAATGATTTTAAGAAAACAAAATTATATGATACATTATTACAGTACCAGACTAGAAATGGGTTGAAGTTTGTAAGTGAGTAAATTGATAATGAGGTGAATGGTTTTGTATAATAAAAATATTATACTTAATATATTGGGAAGTGCATTTGGGGATGAGCTAGAAATGTATGTTTATAATTATATTCTACAAATGAAAAGTGAAGAATTGGAGCCCTATTTTGGACTGGAAGTGGATTATGCTCTATTTGACAGATTTGATCGGCTGATTGTAGAAAATTATGAGGTGAAATCAGAAGGGGAACATGAGGATTTTATTTCAGGTGTACTAGAAGCCAGAAGTAAGATTGATGCGTTTGTTTGTTCTGAAGAAGAGCCAATTTATAAAGGGAGTATGATTTTGTCTGTTGGCTTATGGTATGAATTTCGAGTGAAGGATGAAACATACACAGATTTGTATCTGGAATATTTATATTAACAGCAAATGGGAACAGTTCATTGTGGTGCATGGATATGGGCTGATCGAAGTGAGAAACATCAATACAGGCGAGAAGGTTTCGCTCGAGGTCTTCGGAGATAAGAGTGAAGGTAAGTGCCTCAAAACATTGCGTAGTGCGGCATAACAATTTTTCTGTTATGATAGCTACATCATTGTTTGAGGCAGTGTTTATTCTAAATGAATTTCGTTGCTTTTCTTGGGACAAGCGTATATAATAGCATACAAGATCAAAAAACTTTAGAGTTTTTCCGAGGAGCTGATGCCTGCATTGGTTCCTTATTTTTATATATATTCTGGGTATGAAGGAGATTAGCTATGGATCTTGCAAATCTTTTCTATGAATTATCTGATCATAACAGGACAGTTCTGATTTTTCTGACTTATTTTGCAATATTGATAATTGGTTATAGATTTTTATCGGAAAAGAAAAGACTGAATGAGTATCTGAGAGCTATTCGTTGGAGAGCGAGTTTTTGCCTGATGATATTCGGACATATATTTCTGATATTGGAATATAGAAATATTATTTATATAAAGAATATATGTACGTGGCAGTTGGCAGTGGCCAATATTGTTCTGGATATGTTACTTTTGGTAAATTTGAAATTTTTTCCATCCAGGATTCAGAAGAAACTGGATAGGTTAAAAAGTGGATGGGGAGTGGATCTTATAGAGGAATATAAGGAACTGCAGTCCATGAAGCTTTCTCATATGACACCAAAGGAGCAATTGTTGTGGAATCGTAAATATTATATAAATCTTTATATGATAGGTAGTGTCAACAAATCTATAGAAATTATGGAAAAAACGGAGGAAAAAGATTCAGTTAGAAGTAGAATGTTGTATTCACTCCGTGCAGAAACACTTGGAAACGTGGATGATGCCAGAAAAGAAATGATTAAGGCAATCGATGTAATAGGACCAGGGGAAGAGGCACTTAGGGTTCAATTATATAATGATATAGCACGATGCGATCAGTTCTGTGAAAATAGTGATCAGGCACTAAGATATTTTAGTAAAGCGGCAGATTCGATAGATTCAAAAACAGATATATTTATAATACATATTGTGTATTCAAATCTGATTGGACAAAGTTGTGTTATGGGATGTCCAGAGGATGAAATCAGACGTTTGCTGGAGCAATATAAATATTATATAAATAACAAAAATTTGGAAGATGTTATTGAGTATAATAATACAGAGATGCTGGTTGCCAGAGAAAAAGGAGATATTCAAAGACAAAAAGAATTAATTGAACAGGGATATAATTTTCTGTATCCGAAATTAGCTAAATCAAATAAAAAGAAAGCGATAGCATATAATGTGAGTGTACTGAAAATGGCCCATATGGCACAAATGAGTCCGGAAAAGTATTTGAATGTCGTGAAAGAAGAATGGGAATGTATCTGTAAGATGCCATATCATGAGAAGTATTACCTGATGAAAGAACTTTGGATTTTTAAAATTGAACCTCCACAGGTGACAGATCAGTTGCTTCAGAAGTATGCGGAAATTTTTTCTTATGTGGAAAATTATATAAAGAATGAAGCGGAAATAGATTTGGAAAATTATCTAAAGGAAATTCCAGATGAGGCAATATATGCACAAGGACATACACTGCAGGAAATTGTATGGTTACAAAAATGGAAAGATAATTATGATTTTTCTGTGGTTCATCGAAAAATGCGATCAGTGATCGATTTGTATAGATCACATTCATTGAGGCTGGAAGCTGTTGTTGTAGCCGGAAACCTGATTGATGAATTGCTGTCAGTACAAAATCTTTGTGATGGATATACACTAAAATATCCAGATATTATGGAAGAAGAACTGAAGAAACTTTCAGCAGAAATGCAGAATGTAAGGGCACATGCAGGTATGGCCGAGGTATACCTGAAAATTTCATATGGATATGTATACATACATGCTTATGAAGCTGCAAATAAATATTATAATGAATTTCTAAAATGTGGGATGAATCCGAATCATTTTTCTATTTGGACAAAATATAATCTGCAGTTTATACAAATGGTATGCAAAATCTGGCGAATCAAAGCGGGACTACTAAGCCTAAAAGAAAATGCACAAAAAGACACAAATTTATCAGAAGAATCAAAAGAATGGTTGAAAAATTATCCGGATATTTCTTCAGAAGAGATGGTTGTTTTAACGGCAATTGCTTTGAAGCAAGAAGTTGTAAATGTAAAGATAGTAGGTTGGGTAGAACAGACATCATCTGGAATTATGTTGAACTATAATCATTGGTGGATGGTGTGGGGCGAAACCGAAGTTGTTAATGATGAAAATGCTATTATGGAGATTGATTTGTGTTATAACCAGATTTCAGAAAAAGGAGATATGGATAAACTTATTTTTTATCCAGGTATGCATCCATTGGAAGTAAGAAATGAGCAATGGGTTAGAACTCATGTTTGTAATCTTCCAGGCTATGGGGTTTATATGGACCGTAAGTATGGAAAAATTGCAGGGTTTACTGAGGCAAGATTTCAACCTGTACAGGAGATAGGAAAAAGATTAAGAGATATATAGTAAAAAAATAATTGTTATATTAGTTGAATATATTTGAAAAAGCTGGATGAGATGCAGAATGCAGGGGCAGTGCCCCTGCATGGTTAATTATAGTGATTTTTCGAGCTTCCATTGTATCAGAGTCTTCCTTGCGCATGAGAAAAACTGTTAATTTAATAGGGAATGTTTGTGCAACTTTTTTATTAGGTATTCTACGGAAAAAGATTTATATATTTTAATATGTGATATAGATATAAAATACCATATATAGTAAAGTATAACAAGAAAAAGCGTTCGACAAAGAACTACAGAGAGGAACAGCAGATGGACATCTACCAGATTTTTACAGCTTATAATAATCCATGGTCGCATCGTGAGATCTTGTTTTTTTCGGGAATTTTGATATTCGCAGTCATTGTAGTGTCTTATTATATAAGAAAAGAAAAATTAAATAAGCTTCAGGCGATGGCGATTTTGGCAGAAGTAATTTTTATGGGAATTGTATTTGGGTCTACCGTATTTACGAGGACAGGTACAACACGGCAATATGAACTGGTTCCGTTCTGGTCATGGCGGGACATTCTCCGCTATCACGACAGACAGTTGCTGAAGGAGAATCTGCTGAATTGTATTTTGCTTTTGCCAGCGGGAGCGTTGCTGCCGTTGATGATGAACCGTGAGGTGAAATGGCAGGAGGCACTGGCATTTGGAGTGTTGGTATCAGCCACGATAGAAACGAGCCAGCTGATCACAATGCGTGGATTGTTCGAATGGGATGACATGATCCACAATGGATTAGGGTGCATGGTTGGTGCGGTTCTAGTGAATTGGGTGATTTCCTTCATTAGTACAAGAAAGTAACATATAAACAAGCTTATACATCATGGGAAAATAATTATAGAAATTGTTGAGAAAGGAGGCATGTGGCATGGTTGATCATTTTATTATTATGGCAAGTTCGTATTGTAAAGGAACAAGAATAGCATTTCAGCAGGTTTACAGCGGAGGTGTAGATAGAAACGAGATTCAGGAGATTTGGGATGTTATGGAGCAAGCTGGAGACGGAAAATTTTCCTATTCGACGCATTATATCTGTACGGAGTCTGCTGATTGGAAATCGGTTGTGTCATATGATCCGTTCTTTGAAGACGCATATTTAGGGCAGATGAGGGTTTTATAAAAAATATTAAAAATAATTTTATTAAAAACGATTTTATTAAAAATGATTTGAACAAAAATATAATAGCACATACTATTATATTACAAGTAGCTTTTCTTTATCCCCCCCACAGGCTTGTGGCGGGGACTTTTTTTTTATATACTAAAAGAATACTATTTTAGGCGGAGAAAATAATTATGAGTGATCTGAAAAATGAAATTCATGACTACTGGACGAATCGTGCCAGGGGTTATTCGGAATATAATCAGCAGGAGATGGCGGATGCGAGGCGGACGATGTGGAGAGACAAGCTTCTGAGTCTGCTGGGGGAGGCGTTCCCGGAACGTGAACCAAAGGAAATAAATATCCTTGATGTAGGAACGGGTCCTGGATTTTTTGCGATCCTTCTTGCAGAAGCCGGCTATCAGGTGACTGCGATTGACTATACAGAAGAAATGCTGAGGGAAGCACAGCAGAATGCCGGTGGATTAGCGGAGTGTATAGTGTGGAAAACAGGCGATGCGCAGGCTCTTGATGTGGAAAGTAACAGCTTTGATGCTATCGTGACGCGAAACGTGACCTGGAATCTGCCAAGACCGGATCTGGCATATAAAGAATGGCTTCGTGTGCTGAAACCGGGCGGAGTTCTCTATAATTTTGATGCAGACTGGTATGGACATTTATATAATGAAGAGAAACGCAGCGGATACGAGAAGGATCGTCAGCAGACAGAAGAGCAGAATGTAGAAGATTACTACAGCGGTACAGACATTGAGAAGATGGAAGAGATTGCGCGTCAGGTTCCGCTGAGTCGTCTGGAACGTCCGAAGTGGGATCTGGAAACGATGCGAAAGACAGGATTTCTGGATGTTTCCTGTGACGAAAATGTCTGGAAAGAGGTCTGGACGGAGGAAGAGATCATCAACAATAGTTCTTCTCCAATCTTCTTTTTAAGTGGACGCAAAAGAGAGGCTTTTCATCTGAAAAACATTACGGTTGAGCCTGGTGAAAAATGGAATGGCGAGCTGGAACTGGCGAATGGAGAACTGCGTTTTCCGGCAACGGTGCTTCATGGACATGGAACAGGTAAGACGATGCTGATCACTGCCGGTGTGCATGCGGGTGAGTATGTGGGAATTCAGGCGGCGATCGAGCTTTCGCAAAAGCTTAAGATTGAGAAGGTCACCGGTACGATCATTATCGTGAAGGTGCTGAACCGTCCGGCTTTTGAGCAGCGTAATGGAAGTATGGGACTCACGGATGATAAGAATCTGAACCGTGAATTTCCGGGAAATCCGGATGGAACGGAGATGGAGCGTCTTGCGTGGGCAATCTCCCAGGAACTCCAGCCGGTAGCGGATTATTATATTGATCTGCACAGTGGAGATGATTATGAGAAGCTGACTCCGTATGTGTATTATGCGGGAGCTGCACCGGAGGATGTGGTTAAGGTTTCTCGTGAGATGGCGGAGCAGGTGGATGTGCCATATATGGTAAAGTCCAACGTGGCTTCGGGTGGTTCGTATAATTATGCGGCTTCGCAGGGGATTCCGAGTATCCTGATCGAGCGTGGCGGCATGGGCGACTGGAATTATGAGGAGGTCCGTTCGACTCGAAGAGACGTCCGGAATATTCTGTGTCACATGGGAATCTATCAGGGATTGAAGGATTTTCGTACGTATTATCCGCTCGAGGTGGCAGATGTGCGCTATCAGGATGCGGAAGAAAACGGGCTCTGGTATCCGTTTAAAAAGGTCGGTGACATGATCCAGGAGGGCGATATCCTGGGTGAAGTCCGTGACTATGAAGGCAAGGTTAAGGAAGTCAGTGAGGCGGAGTTTGACGGGGTGATCCTGTATCAGACGGGCACGCTTCAGGTGGTTGGAAATGGTCCGATGGTGACCTATGGACGTATTGTAAGTCGCTATG
>ENA-OWPB01001192-OWPB01001192.1-human-gut-metagenome-genome-assembly--contig:-NODE-1192-length-25494-cov-25.804631_pt1 | contig 25494 bp, 26 predicted proteins | sample MGYA00248260_ERZ651838 | MGnify/ENA primary metagenome ERZ651838 (study PRJEB26924, sample SAMEA4378304) | human gut metagenome | biome: human gut; feature: human-associated habitat; material: faeces...
TCGGCCTGCTCCTGGCCAACGTGAAGCTGCAGGGTCTCAAATTTATAGTTAGACACAGTAATTAACCTCTCTATCTGTACTTAAAGTATAATTCTGACGCATAAAAAATCCCGGTCACTGACACCATTTCAGTGCACCGGGCAAAATTCGGGTTTAGCGCTTTGGCAGCTTTGCCATCACATTCGCACACACATTCGGTCTGCAGAGGGCAATGCACAGCGCTCGGTCCCATATTCTGCCCGGGTGGTGTACATTCGCCCACAACGGAAGTTCGCGTGGAGCAGTTTTTTCCAGATCAGCGTCATTTTTGTGCCCTCCTTTCAACGATTTTCCCAATCCTCTACGACCCCGGGAAACTTGATCTCAATTTCCCACTAGGTTGGTGGATTTGTTGTCTGGATTATATCCCTATTTACCCAGATTGTCAATAGGTTTATTGCAAAAAAGTTGGAAATTTTCCGCAGGGGTCTATTTTGCGAGGTTTTGCAGATCCCGCCCGCCATAAACAATACGAACGAGAGTTACGGTACGGGTGCTTTGATCAATCAGGTAGAACAGCAGAAAATCCTCCACGGTAAACTTGTGCATCCCCATGCTCTGCCACGGTTCCCAGTCCACAACAGGGTACCGCCCGGGCAGGGCATCCAGTGAGCGAGCAGCCTTGCGGATGCGGTTGACCAGTTTTTGGGCGGTAGCTGGCTCTTTGAGTGAAAATGCGACGTAGGAGTAGAGATCTCGCAGGTCATCCAACGCCTGCGGCGCGTAGCGGACCGTATAAGTGCTGCTCATATTCCAAACTCCTGATACAATGCGGCATCGACTTCATCGGCGGAAAAACTTTTGCCATTTTGCAGAGAGGCGACTCCCTTTTGCAGCTCGGTATCCAACTCGGTACGGCTCATGCCACCCACAGCAGTGGGGGTGGCAGGGGGAAGATGCAGATCGAGCGGGAGCCCCCGGGTCAGGACGATCTGGCGGTAAAGCATCTGGATGGCGCTGGATGGGGTAATGCCCAGTTGAGCAAGGATATCCTCGGCGCTTTCTTTCAGGTTGGTATCAATGCGGGCATAGACGGCGGCGGTGTTAGCCATAACGATCACACTCCTTTTTTACAGTATAACGCAGATTGCTTGCAAATGCAATCGGTTGCAAGCAAAAATAAATGCGGTGTTTTGCGTTGACGGGAAAACGGGGATGCTGTATACTAAATCTATTCTTTATTCTTGTAAAGGAGGGCGGGCAGATGAGCATTGGGCCAAGTATGCCGCTGCGGCTGGAAAAGCCGGAGGGCATCGATCTTGCACAAGCGGCGCGGTATTTCGGAGCCCGGGGCGGCGCGGACGCGGCTACCCAGGCACTGCTGGAAAAATGCGCCGTGCCGCTGCTGGCGGCAGCCACGCCCCGGGCGGTCTGGCTGGAGGCCGACCCCGACAGCCTGACAGCGGCGGGGATCCTGGCGGGGGAAGATGTGGCAAAGCATCTGGAAGGCTGCACCGCCGCCCTGCTGCTGGCTGTAACGCTTGGCCCAGGTGTGGATGCCCAGATCCGCCGGGCCGGTGTGGGCGATATCGCCGCCGGTGTGGCATCGGATGCGCTGGGCTCCGCGCTGGCCGAACAGGCTGCCGAGGCCGCTGAGGCTGAGCTGCGCCAGTGGGCCGCCCGGCAGGGAAAGTATCTGACGGGGCGCTATTCCCCGGGCTACGGGGACTGGCCCCTTGCCGTGCAGCCGCTGTTGGCGGCCGCGCTGGACACCGCCCGCCGCGCCGGGCTCTGTGTCACGGAAAACAACCTGATGACCCCCCGCAAGAGCATCACGGCCATTCTGGGGGTCAGCGATCACCCGGTCCGGGGTCATCTGGCGGGGTGCGGGCACTGCGTGCTCCGCACCCGGTGCGAATATAGAAAGAGGGGGATCACCTGTGCAAGCGAATGAACTGTTTGACCGGCCCAATACCATCCTGCTGGATGGCGGTATGGGCACCATGCTGCAGGCAGCGGGCCTGAAACTAGGTGCCCGCCCCGAGGAGCTGAATATCACCGACCCGGCGCTCATCGAGAGCATCCATGCCCGGTACGCTGCCGCAGGCAGCCGCATCATCAATGCCAATACCTTTGGCGCTTCCGCCCACAAGCTGGCGGGCAGCGAGTACGCGCTGGAGGAGATCATTGCGGCGGGCATTGCCAACTGCAAGCGGGCCTGTGCCCCTTACGGCGCACTGACCGCGCTGGATGTGGGCCCGCTGGGGGAGCTGCTGGAACCCAACGGCACCCTTGCGTTTGAGGATGCCGTGGCAGAGTATGGCCGCATCGTCCGGGCGGGCGTGGCCGCCGGGGCTGATCTCGTGTTCCTGGAGACCTTTACCGATCTGTATGAGCTGAAAGCAGCCCTGCTGGCCGTCAAGGAGAACAGCAGCCTGCCCGTGCTGGCCAGCATGAGCTTTGAAGCGGGCGGCCGCACCTTTACCGGCTGCACGGTCGAGAGCTTTGCCGCCACCGCCCGGGGTTTGGGGGCCGATGCCGTGGGCATCAACTGCTCTCTTGGCCCCAAGGAGATCTTCCCCATGGCAAAGCGGCTGACCGAGGCCCTGCCCGGCAGCTTCCCGGTGTTCGTCAAGCCCAACGCAGGCCTGCCCCGCGCTGATGGCTCGGGCTACGATATCACCCCGCAGCTCTACGCCATGCAGATGAAGCCCTACCGGGAACTGGGCCTGTTTGCTGCAGGCGGCTGCTGCGGCACCACCCCGGAGTTTATCCAGCTGCTGAACGGCGTGTTTGCCGATTGCAGGCCGGGCCGCCCCGACCACCCCATGAAGTCGGTGGTGTGCAGCCCCATGGACTGCGTGGATGTGGACGGCATCACGGTGGTGGGTGAGCGCATCAATCCCACCGGCAAAAAGCGGTTCCAGCAGGCCCTGCGGGAAGGGGATATGAACTATGTGCTGGAACAGGCCGTGAGCCAGACCGAGGCCGGGGCCCAGATCCTGGATGTGAACGTAGGTGCGCCCGGCGTGGATGAGCCTGCTCTGATGGAGCAGGTGGTCAAGGCGCTGCAGAGCGTGGTCAGCCTGCCGTTGCAGCTGGATTCCTCCCATGCCGAGGCGCTGGAACGGGGCCTGCGGGTCTACAACGGCAAGCCCATCGTCAACTCGGTGAACGGCGAGGCGGAAAAGCTGAACACCATTCTGCCCCTGTGCAAAAAGTACGGCGCGGCGGTGGTCGGCCTTGCCATTGACGAGCGGGGCATCCTGCCCAAAGCCGAGGACCGCGTGGCCATTGCCCGCCGCATCCGGGACGCGGCACTGGCGGCAGGCATCCCGCAGGAGGACATCTATATCGACTGCCTGACCCTGACGGCCAGCGCCCAGCAGGAGGATGTGCTTGCCACGGTGCAGGCCCTTCACGCCTGCAAGGAGGAGCTGGGGGTGCGCACCATTCTGGGCGTGTCCAACATCAGCTTTGGTCTGCCCTGCCGCTCCTACCTGAACACCACTTTCCTCACCATGGCCATGTATGCCGGGCTTGACCTTGCCATTATGAACCCCTCCAGCGAGGAGATGATGGCGGCGGTCTACGCTTACAACGTTCTGACCAACCGGGACCGGCAGAGCACGAAGTACATTGAGCGGTATGCCAACCGGGTGCCCGCTTCTGCCGCACTGGTGCAGGCCGTGCAGAATGCTCAGACCGCCCCGGCAGCAGGCAAAACACCGGAGGCCGCCGGCCCCTATGCCCCCTTGATGAAGGCGGTGGAAAAGGGCTTGAAGGGCGAGGCAGCTGCCCGCACCCGGGCGCTGCTGGAGGAAAAGGAGCCGCTGGAGCTGGTGGACGAAGCCCTCATTCCGGCGCTGGATATCGTGGGCGCAAAGTATGAAAAGGGAACCCTCTTCCTGCCGCAGCTGCTGCAGGCGGCCACCGCTGCACAGGGGGCCTTTGAGGAGATCAAGACCGCCATTGCCCAAAAGGGCGAGGGCAGCGCCAGCAAGGGCCGCATCGTCATTGCCACCGTCAAGGGCGATGTCCACGACATCGGCAAGAACATCGTCCGGGTCATCCTGGAAAACTATGGCTTTGAGGTCATCGACCTGGGCCGTGATGTGCCGGTGGAAACGGTCGTGAATACCGTCCGGGAGAAGGATGTGCATCTGGTGGGGCTTTCCGCCCTGATGACCACCACCCTCAAGAGCATGGAGGAGACCATCCGGGCCCTGCACGATGCCAAACTGGACTGTAAGATCATGGTGGGCGGCGCTGTGCTGACCCCCGAATATGCAAAAAAGATCGGTGCCGACTGGTACGCCAAGGATGCCAAGCAGAGTGCCGATATTGCCAAGGAGTTCTTTGGCGTATAAGTTGGAATATTAAGAGAAAACGACCCTCTCCGCATTGCAATTCCCGGAGAGGGTCGTTTTTTGCTTACTTTTTGATCCAGTTGTCTACTGCGCTCACCAGAGCCCTGCCCCGGCGGCCCAGGAGCTTGGGCAGGAGCATCCGGGCCATGGCCCAGACACCTGCAAAGTTGAACAGGATGATGGCGGCGGTCAGGAGGCCTGTCCACAGGCCGTAGAGCGGAGGCTCGGCCAGCAGGAGCAGGGCCTCGCCCGCCAGCACGCCGAAGTTCAGCGCCACCCGGCCCGGGTGGATGGACATACCGATCATGTTGTGGGCATCCAGCGCGCGCAGCACGAACACGATGCCCAGACCGAAGAAGGAAGCCACCGTTGCGCCGATGGGCCCCCACCACTTGATGAAGAAGTAGTTCATAATGCAGTTGCTCACGGCACCGGCCAGCATGGTCCACAGGCTGTGGGTGGACTTTTTGTTGACAACGTATGCGCTGTTGAGGAACTGGTTGAAGCAGCTGCAGGTGGAAGCCAGCGTCAGGAAGGGCACAAAGTGCCAGGCGTAGTAGTAGTTGGACTTCATCACGTGCATGACCGGGCGGCAGAGCCAGATGATGCCTGCCGCACAGCAGAACAGCACCGAGGAATAGGTGCGGAAGATCTTGGTAAAGAACCGGGCGCGGCCCTCCTCCTCGGTCACGGCGGAGAGCTGCCAGGCATCGTAGAAGATCAGACCCAGCGTAGTCAGGATGGTGGGCAGGAAGTAGCCGGTGGAAAGCAGGCCGCTCCAAGCGTCACCGCTGTGGCCGTCCAGCCCGCCGCACATCTCGCGCACGAAGAACAGGTCCGATGCGTTGATGACCCAGAAGCTGATCTGGGCCGGGATCATGGGCAGGGAAAAGCGGAGCATCTGCTGCCAGAGATCCCGGTTCAGGCCCTTGAGCTCCACATAGTTCCACAGCCTGCCGGTGATGCAGAGGAAGAGCACGCTGACCAGGTCACCGCTGATGATGGCCAGCAGGTAGCCGTTGGCACCCCAGTGGAAGCCCACAAGGTAGAGCACATAGAACATCAGGGTGGCAAAGGTGCACAGGATGCCGTCCACGGCCACCAGCTTGTTCCACTGGCGGCTGCGCACGAACTGGGTGCAGAGGGTGCGCAGGCAGCTCATCAGGACGTAGATGTAGATGAGAAGACCGTACTGCGCCATATCGGGCAGGAACTGCGCCACAGGCCAGCAGAGGATCAGGATGCCGAAGCCCCCCAGAATGGTCAGCAGGCCGTTGGTGAACACCTGCTTTTCGCTGTTGCCCTTGTCCAGGCCAAAGCGGATGATGGCGTTGGACATGCCCATCGAGACAAAGGGGATGAGCAGGTTTGCATACTGGCTCAGGATCTTCGCCAGACCCAGATCGGCGATCTCGGCCATGGCGTAGGTCAGGAACGGCTGCACCAAAAGGGTCAGCAGCTTGGACGAAAAGCTCGAAATGGCAAAGATAATGGTGTTTCCGGCCAGCTTTGAATATTTGTCGCCGCCGGAGGTCTTTTTTTCACTTTCCAAGGGTCGAACCCCTCCTGTTGATTTTTATCACAAGGTTTATTTCAATAAAGCCCGCCGTTCTTTCCAGTCCGGCAGCAGCTTTTCCACCTCGGCCCAGAAGGCCGGGCTGTGGTTGGGCTGCAGGAAGTGGCAGTACTCGTGCACCACCACATAGATCTGCGCGGCGGGCGGCATATTGTAGAGCTGCAATGCAAAGGTGATCTGCCGCCGTTTCATGTAGCACACGCCCCACCTGCTGGTCATGTCCCGCACCTTGATGGTGGGCTTCTGCCCGCCCAGCACCCCGGCAAAGGCCGGGTAGACCTTGTCGCTCATGGCGGTAAAACAGGCCAGTGCCTCCGCCTGGGAGGGCAGGGGCTGGTCATTCCGGGCGTTCCGCCGCAGCTGGCGGGAGACCGCCTCCCGGATCCACTGGGCCTGCTCTGTCACAAAGGCATCGGCAAAGCCCACCGTGTAGGACCACGGGATGCTCACGGCCACGGTGCCGTCCCGCCGGATGTGCAGGTTGAGCCGTTTGACCTTTTTGCGGGTCAGCTCATAGGGAATGCCTGCGGCGGTGCGCCGGGTCACTTCCGGCTTGCGCTGCGGCATTTCAGCCAGTCCTCCACGGGCAGCTGGGCCAGAACCACCGCTGCAAAGATGAGGGTGCAGCCAAAGACCTCCCGCATGGAAAGGCTCTGGTGGAGCAGCAGCCAGCCGCCCAGCGCGCTGAACACGCTCTCCAGACACATGATGAGGCTTGCAATGGCGGGGTTCACGTCCCGCTGGCCCAGGATCTGCAGGGTGTAGGCCACGCCGCTGGACATCACGCCGCAGTAGGCCAGCGGGAGCCAGTTGGCTCCGAACTCGGCCAGGGTGGGGTTCTCGAACAGGAGGGCGGCAGCGGTGCTCTCTACGGCCACCACAAAGAACTGCAGCAGGCTCAGGCGGACACCGTCCACCTGCGGGGCAAAGTGGTCCACCGTCATGATCTGAAAGCTGAACAGCACGGCGCAGGAAAGCAGGATCCAATCGCTGGCCTCAATGCCGCCAAAGCCGTTTTTCATGCAGAGCAGATAGAGCCCGCCCACGGCGATGACCATGCTCAGCCAGAGCCGGGCACTGCCCCGCCGCCCCAGAAACAGCCCGAACACCGGCACCAGCACCACATACATGGCGGTCAGGAAACCGGCCTTGGCCGTGGAAGGGTTGAGCGTGATGCCGATCTGCTGGGCAGCGGAGGCCGCAAACAGCAGGGTGCCACAGCAAAGCCCCGCCGTCAGCAGCAGTCTGCGGTCGGCAGGGGCTTTGGGCCAGCCACAGGCTGCGCCGTGCCTGCGGTGGAGGGCATCAAAGGCACGGACGGTGGGCAGCAGCACCAGCACCGCCAGCCAGCTGCGCCCGGCCAAAAAAGAATAAGCTCCCATGCCGGAGCCTGCGCTCTGGGCCACGAACGCCGTGCCCCAGATAAAGGCGCAGAGCATCAGCATGAGAGAGTGCTTCGTTTGTGTGTTCATCTTAGCCGATGCCCTCCACTTTCATCAGACCGTAGAGGTAGTAACGGCTGGAATCGTAGGAAATGGTAACGCGGTAGCTTGCGTTGGGATCAAGGTTGTCAATGTCGCAGTGGTAGTTCTGGCCGTCGGCGGTGAAATAGAAGGTGGTGTTGTCCACATACTGCGCGCCGCCGTCCACCTTTTTCCAGAGGGAGACCTTGAACTTCTGGGCACCGCCGTCGGTGGTGCCGCAGCCGTAAATGCTCAGCAGGCCGCTGGGCACGGTGAAGTATTCGGTCTGGCGGCTCCAGATGCCGTTGAACACGATGTTCAGCGCCCCGTTGGCCCGGGCTGTGGCGTATTTGGCCGTGGTATCGGCAATGCCATCGATCACCAGTGGGTCAGAGCTGAGCACGGCCCACTGGGTGGTGTCATCCTCCTGTACCTCGTTGGAAGACCCGAACACCTTTTGGGCAATGCTCTTGCAGCCGCTCAGGACGACAACGGCCAGCACAGCTGCCAGCGCAAAGGCAAGGATTCGTTTTGTTTTACTCATGTTTTTCTATCCTCAAAAACAGCAGGTGAAAAATGCGATATTTTTGCATGATACCATAGTATACCGCATTTTTTTCCTGCTTACAAGGGATTTTCTGTGTCTTAGCCGTCCAATGCCGTCAGAGCGGCACGTTCGGCGGCGGCAAGGCCGCTTTCGTCGGAGCGGAACAGGGAGCCATAGCGGTAGAGCGCCCAGCCCCCGGCACCGGTGCTGCGCAGGTCGGTCACCTGCCGGGCCAGCGCACTGCCGGTGCACCACTGGCTGACGCTGTCGGCGTTGGCTCCGCCGTCTCCCACACCAATTCGATAAGCTCCCAGCCCGAAATAGAGGGCCGTGCTCTCTGCCCGGGGCAGGGTCAGCCACTCGGCGGTGATGTTCTCAAAGGCAAAGCGGGTGCTGCCGGAGGAGAGGGTATAGCCGTAGCCCCAGTAGATCTGGGGGCAGAGATAATCCACAACGGCATCCGCACCGGAGGCCGTCAGCCAGACGGAGAGATCGGTGTACTGCTCGTTCCGGTCGTTGTCCGGGTTGCCCTGGGGGCTGATCCCGAACCGCAGGGTCGGGTCGGCGGCCTTGACGGCATCGTGGGCAGCTTTGACCAGTCGGGTCACGTTGGTACGCCGCCATGCGGTCAGGTCAGCTTCCCCGCTGGCTGCAAACTGCGCCGCATCAATGGAAGGATCGGTGGTGGGGTAGAAGTAGTCGTCAAAGTGGATGCCGTCCACGGCGTAGTTCTGCACCAGCTCTGCCACGCCCTGCACCACATAGTCGGCAGCCTCCGGAATGGCGGGGTTCAGGTAGGCCCCCTCGTTCACGGTGCAGACCCACTCCGGGTGGGCGTTCAGCAGGCTGTTCTCTGCAAGGACGGGGGGCATGGAGGCCGAGCTCCTGAGCCGGTAGGGGTTGACCCATGCCTCCAGCGAAAGCCCCCGGGTGTGGGCCTCGGTCAGCAGCACGTCCAGCGGGTCGAAGCCCGGGTCCTGCCCCTGCACGCCGGTGCACAGGTGGCTCCACGGAAAGAGGCTGCTCCGGTAAAGCGCATCCCCGAAGGGCCGCACCTGCGCAATGACGGTGTTCAGCCCAAGGGACAGGCAGTTGTCCATCAGCGCGGCGGCATCGGCCCGGAACGCGCTTTCTGAGGAAAAGTCCATCTCTGCAAATTCGAGATAGCTCACCCACACCGCCCGCCACTCGCCGCTGGGCAGGGCGGGGTTGGGGGCAATCTGTGGCGATGGCACAGGCTCTGCGTTGTTTCCTGCCGGGATAGAACGCAGCAGATAATACGTCAGGGCGGCAGATACAGAGCCGCCCAGTCCGATCAGGAAGGCGCGGCGGCCAACCCGGCGCTTGCGGTGCCGGTTCCGCCGCCGCTGGGTCATGCGTCTTCCTCCTGCATCTTGTACAGGCTCAGTGCCGCCCAGCCCCGGGCGCAGGCCAGCAGCACCCAGAGCAGATTGGCCCAGAAGCTCAGGCCTGCCATGCCGCCGTAGACCGTGAGCAGGACAAAGAGCAGGTGGAACGCCTCCGCGGCACCCACCAGCTGCAGCTGGCGCTGGATGGGCCTGCCCTTCTGGTACTCCAGTGCCAGCAGGGCGGGCCAGACCAGTGCGGAGAATAAGTAGGCTGCCCAGCCGCTCAGCACATAGCTGAGCATGAGCAGGACAAAAATCAGGAAATAGCTGCGCTTGTCCCTGGGGTCAGAGCCCTTTTCAGCGGCCAGAAACAGAATGGTGATGCCGATGATGCAGAACGCGACCATCTCCAGAAAAGAAAAATCCATGCCGCCCAGCACGGCAAAGCCGTTGAGCATGGATGCCGCTGCCGCGCACAGCAGGAAGAAATACCAGGTCTTATGGGTGAATTTGAGCTTCATAGGGGAAGTCCTCCAGCAAAAATTTGGATTGTTTCAAATATTATAACACAATTTTCCGCAGGTTGTGTTACAATAAGGAAAACATGATTCAAAATCTGCGGAGGGACCCATGAACGTTGTATTCTCACTCATCCTGCTGGCGGCCGCCCTGGGCTGCATCGTTTTTCTGCTCACCCGGCGGGAAAACGCCCGCCGCAGCCAGTATGGCCCCAGCGGCCTTTCCGAATTCCGCACCGACCTGCCGCTGGACGACTGCTTCGACCGGCTGGACCAGCACAGCCCGGACGACGAGTTCGCCTACGAGTGCCGCCGTGAGAACGATGGCGGTTTCCTGCTCCATCTGACCCTGCACCAGCCAACCCAGCAGCCGCTGGACACCCTGTATACCCTCCGGCTTGACCCCGGGCGGCAGACCATTGCCACCCTGATCTTCATCCGGGAGGCCTTTGGCTACAAGGAGCCGCTTTTTCCGCAGGAAATGCTGGACAGGTTCATGCAGCAGAAGCTGGAAGCCCACCGCACAAAATAATTTTGCCCGAAACGCTTTTCATTTCGCGCGTTTTTTGTTATACTTACTTGTGCGCCCGGCAAACCGGGCAATGGGGGCTAGTAGCTCAGTTGGTCAGAGCTGGCGGCTCATAACCGCTTGGTCCCGGGTTCGAGTCCTGGCTGGCCCATACAAAAAAGACACCTGTTCAGGTGTCTTTTTTGCTTTGGAACAGAAAAAACGGATTTTTTTGCAAAAAACACTTGCAAAGCAGTCTTTCTTGTGATAAAATAATTGAGCTGTGATTGTGCTGCTATAGCTCAGTTGGTAGAGCGCATCCTTGGTAAGGATGAGGTCTCCAGTTCGAATCTGGATAGCAGCTCCAGCTCAAACCGCCTTGATGGGAAACCGTCAGGGCGGTTTTTTGCATCCATCGCTCTGCCGTCTGCAGCAGCGCAAGCCTGGCAGACCCAGTCAGGGGAGCTGGCGCGGAGTGCCTGAGGGGCCCATCAAACAACAAAGCCGCAGGCCTGTTGAGGGCTTGCGGCTTTGTTGTTATGGGAAAGAGGTAAAAGTGTCTGTAAAATGTCGGTTTTAATTAGAAGTCGACCTCAGTGTCGTAGTAGCAGCACTTGAGCAGCTTCTCCATCTCCTCCTGGCTGGGCTGGCGGGGATTGGAGCCGGTGCAGGCATCGCCGATGGCGTTCTTTGCGATCTCGGGCAGGCGCTCCAGGAACACTTCTTCGGGAACAAAGCCCTGCTCGGTGGGGTAGGAATCGGGGCCGTAGTTCTTGATGCAGTGGGGGATGTTCAGCGCATCGTTCATGCCGCGCAGGTACTCGATGAGCAGCTTGACCTTCTCGTCGTCGTTGGAACCGCCCAGCTTCATCTCGTCAGCGATGACACCATAGCGCTTCTTGGCCTCGGGGTCCTTGGCGTTGAAGGCGATGACCTTGGGCAGATACATGGCGTTGGCAGCACCATGGATGATGTGTGCGCCGTAGTCGGCAAAGGCAGCACCGGTCTTGTGTGCCATGGAGTGGACGATGCCCAGCAGCGCATTGGAGAATGCCATACCGGCCAGGCACTGCGCGTTGTGCATGGAATCACGCTTTGACATATCGCCGTTGTAGCTGTCCACCAGATCGCCCTGGATCATCCGGATGGCGAAGATGGCCAGCGGGTCGGTGTAGTCGCAGTGGGCGGTGGAAACATAAGCCTCGATGGCGTGGGTCATTGCATCCATACCGGTGTGGGCAACCAGCTTCTTGGGCATGGTCTCGGCCAGATCGGGATCGACGATGGCGACATCGGGGGTGATCTCAAAGTCAGCGATGGGGTACTTGATGCCCTTCTGATAATCGGTGATGATGGAGAAAGCGGTCACCTCAGTGGCGGTGCCGGAGGTGGAAGAGATGGCGCAGAAGTGGGCCTTGCGGCGGAGCGGCGGAATGCCGAACACCTTGCACATCTCCTCAAAGGTGATCTCAGGGTACTCGTACTTGATCCACATGGCCTTTGCGGCATCAATGGGGGAGCCGCCGCCCATGGCAATGATCCAGTCGGGCTCAAACTTCAGCATAGCCTCTGCGCCGCGCATGACGGTCTCAACAGAAGGATCGGGCTCGATGCCCTCAAACAGCTCCACTTCCATGCCGGCTTCCTTCAGGTAGCCAACGGCGCGGTCAAGGAAGCCGAACCGCTTCATGGAACCGCCGCCGACACAGATCATGGCCTTTTTGCCGGTAAAGGACTTCAGGGCTTCCAAAGCACCCTTGCCGTGGTACAGATCGCGGGGAAGAGTAAAACGAGCCATAGGAAATACCTCCGATTCAATCAAAACTCTCTTGTCTTGGGCTATTTGACACAAAAATAACCAACTCTCTTACACAAAGTGTACTGCAAACCATCCAAAAGTTCAATTGCCGGAATGTGAAAAAATCAGACCCAATTTTGGGCATTTCGCTGGAAAGGGAGGGCTTTTCGGCCGGAGAAACCGAAAAAATGGCAAACAAAAAACACCCCGAAGTCTCAAAGACTTCGAGGTGTTTGCCTTTGGAGCTGCTATCCAGATTCGAACTGGAGACCTCATCCTTACCAAGGATGCGCTCTACCAACTGAGCTATAGCAGCAAATGGCGACCCGGATCGGGCTCGAACCGACGACCCCCAGCGTGACAGGCTGGTGCTCTAACCAACTGAGCTACCGGGCCATGATCGCTCAAGTTCGTGCGGCGTTTACCGCCGGAACGTGCCTTATTATACCGGAAGATGGGCGGCTTGTCAAGCGGAAAAACAAAAAAGCCGCAAAAAAGATGAAAAAGGCGGACTTCCTCAGTCTGCTCACTGCATTTGCAGCCAGCTCCTTCCATGAGGGAGCCTCTTTGCAGGGGCACAAAGGCCCCATCCCAGAGGGGGCTGGCATCGCGCAGCGATGACTGGGGGAGTATGTTTGCGCAAAAACAAAACCTCCGGAACGGCTGCTCCGGAGGTTTGTGGCAGGGGTAGTAAGTCTCGAACTCACGGCACGCGGTTTTGGAGACCGCTGCTCTACCAACTGAGCTATACCCCTAAATCTATGCTGCATTCGCTGAATGCCTGCTTATTATATAAGATTCGGCGCAAAATGTCAAGCATAAATTTTCAGATTTTGGTGTTGCAGCCGCAGCAGCCGTCCTTGGCGGCGGGCAGGCTCTGGGCCAGCTGCTCCAGAGTGACGCTGTCGATGTACTGGTTGATCACCTCGTCCAGCCCGGCCCAGAACGGCAGGGTGAAGCACTGCTCGGACATGGGGCACTCGTTGGTCTCGCTGCCAAGGCAGGGGATGGGGGCCACGCTGCCCTCAATGGCGCGCAGGATCTCACCGGCGGTGTAGTCGGCGGGGGCCTTGGTCAGCCGGTAGCCGCCCTGGCTGCCGCGCTCACTTTTCACAAGCCCCACCCGGGCCAGCGGGGTGACGATCTGTTCCAGATATTTCAGGCTCAGGTTCTGCCGCTCGCTGATCTCCTTCAGGGAGACGGTGGTGCCCGGTGCGTAGCGGGCCAGCTCGGCCATCAGCCGCAGGGCGTAGCGGCTCTTTGTAGAAAATTTCATGGTCTACTCTCCTTGCTTCTCTCTTTAGTATACCACGCGGTACAGGTTTTGCAAAGCGAAAACGCCGGTTTCTCTTGCCGAAACAAAAAACGTCTGTTATCATATAATAGAGAAATTATCGGAACTTGGAGATGAGACAATGGTAGAGAAGATCACTCCGGCCGAAGCCATCCGCCTGCTGGATGCAGGCAAGGCGCAGGCCGTGGATGTCCGGGAGCCGGACGAATTTGCCGTGGGGCATATCCCCGGCGCAAAGCTGCTGCCCCTGGGTGACGTGCTGACCCGTGCAGAGGAGGTCATGCCGGACAAAAACGCCCAGTGGCTGATCTACTGCCGCACCGGCCGCCGCAGTGCCGATGCCGCACAGAAGCTGGAGGCGCAGGGCTACACCAGCCTGCGTGATCTCGGCGGCATCCTGAGCTGGCCGTATGAGATCGAGGGCGATTTTGAGGGGCATTTTTAAGGAAACTCCCCCAGTCTGCTTCGCAGACAGCCCCCTCTGAGATGGGGCCTGTCCGTGCGGTAAGCCTCCCTCCTAGAGGTATGCGGCATCGCACAGCGATAATGGGGGGAGTTTTGTGCAAAAGAAAGGATGTGCACTTATGGCGTTCGACCCGAAAAAGTTTGCCGGAGCCCATTGCGGCTGCCGGTATCAGCAGGACTACCGCCCCACGCTGGGCCGGGACGGCAAAAAGGAATCCGGTACGCTGGAGGTCATCAAATTCTATTATGATGGTGCCATCCGCTTTGAGCAGCACTGCTACGGCGAGGCGGCGACCTTTGTGTTTGGCGTGTGGGCTTCCGGCATGGATGCCGACGGCACCCTGCACTGGGCCCTGCCGGATAAGCGCAAGAGCTATTATGATGAGGAGTATCTGCCCAAAAAGCTGGATCGTGTGGACGAAGCGGGCAATCTGTACTTCGATGGCGGCACCTTCCCCTGGAAGCTGGCCGATGATTTTGCCGAAGATCGGCGCTGGGGCTACCCCAAATGGAAGGTGGTTCTGGGAAAGCTGGCCGGAAAAGGCCGCTGATTTTGCAAAGAATCTTACGAAATGATGAAATCAGAGTATTCCTATTGACCTACTAGGGAATGATATGGTATACTGTCAGCGTCAAAGAGTATTGAGACCGGGCCGAAGCCCGGCAATACGGAAAGATATCTGTATTGTGCTTAGAAAGGATTCTTCCTATGGAAATCAGCGAGAAAGTGGTTTATCTCGACAATGCCGCAACAACTGCCTGCGCCCCTGAAGCACTGGCTGTTATGGTCGAGGCCCTGAGCGGAGCCTGCGGCAACCCCAGCAGCCATTACAGCATCGGCTACGAAGCCAAGGAGTTTGTGGACACCGGCCGCGCTCAGGTGGCAAAAGCCATCAACGCGGCTCCGGCGGAGATCTTCTTCACCGGCTGCGGCTCCGAGGCCGACAACTGGGCCGTGAAGGGCACTGCCTTCACCAAGGCCCGCCAGAACAAGAAGCACCTCATCACCAGTGCTTTTGAGCACCACGCCATCATGCACAGCATGGCTGCGCTGGAGCGCATGGGCTTTGAGGTCACTTATATCAAGCCCACCCCGGAAGGTTATATCCGCCCGGAGGATGTGGAGGCGGCCATCCGTCCCGATACCGCGCTGGTCAGCATTATGATGGCCAACAACGAGATCGGCACCATCCAGCCCATCAAGGAAATTGCGGAGATCGCCCACAAGCATGGCGTGTGGATGCACACCGATGCGGTGCAGGCCGTTGGTACCATTCCGGTGGATGTCAAGGAGCTGGGCGTGGATATGCTGTCCATGAGCGCCCACAAGTTCAATGGCCCCAAGGGCATGGGCGCACTGTACTGCCGCAAGGGCATCTGGCCCCAGAACCTGATCGACGGCGGCAGCCAGGAGGCCCGCCACCGCGCCGGCACCGAGAACGTGGCCGGTATCGCCGGTATGGGCAAGGCCCTGGAAATGGCCGTCGCCCATCTGGACGAGCGGATGGCCCACGAGAAAGAGCTGCGTGATTACGTCATTGACCGCGTGCTCAAGAACATCCCGGAGGCCCGCCTGAACGGCGGCCTGGAGCACCGCCTGCCCGGCAATGCGAACATCAGCTTCCCGGGCCTGGAGGGCGAGACCATCCTGCTGGATCTGGATATGCACAACATCTGCGCATCCACCGGCTCTGCCTGCAACTCCGACAGCCTGGACCCCAGCCATGTTCTGCTGAGCATCGGCGTGCCGGAGGAGATCGGCCACGGTTCCATGCGGTTCACCTTTGGCCCGCAGAATACCATGGAGGAAGCAAAATATCTGTGCGACGTGCTGGAGGAGGTCATTCCCCGCCGCCGTGCTATGAGTTGTATGTGGCTGCAGGGCCAGAACACCGCCCGTCATTTCAGCCTGAAGGGAGAAAACTAAGATGGCAAGTATGTATAGCGCAAAGGTCATGGAGCATTTCGCAAACCCGCACAATGTCGGCGAGATCCCCGATGCAAACGGCGTGGGTGAGGTCGGCAACCCCAAGTGCGGCGATATCATGCGCATGTACCTGAAGATCGAGAACAACGTGATCGTTGATGTCAAGTTCCTGACCTTTGGCTGCGGTGCCGCCATTGCCACCAGCAGTATGGCCACCGACCTCATCAAGGGCAAGACCATTGACGAGGCCCTGAAGCTGACCAACAAGGCCGTTGTGGAAGCTCTGGAGGGTCTGCCCCCCATCAAGGTGCACTGCTCTGTTCTGGCCGAACAGGCCGTGAAGGCTGCCCTGTCCGACTACTACCGCCGTCAGGGCATCGATCCGGAACCCATCGTGGGCAAGCTGGAAGAAGACTGTGACCATTGCAGCGGTGAGAGCTGCAAGGTCTGAGCAGGATCCGCAGAATCATAAAAAGGGGTGGTTCCCGGTCGGGAACCACCCCTTTTTTGGTATCATACGGAACTGCGGTGAAAGTTCAGCGCAGATTCGCCTTCTGGATCAGGCTGCGGATATGGTGGACCAGCATTTCGATGGCGGGGCCGTTTTCACCGCCATTGGGGATGATGATATCGGCGTTGCGTTTGCTGGGCTCCACAAAAGCCTCGTGCATGGGCTTGACGGTGGCGCGGTACTGGGCGATGACACTGTCCAGGGAGCGGCCCCGCTCCTTGACATCCCGCAGGATGCGGCGGAGGATCCGCTCGTCCGCGTCGGTGTCCACGTAGATCTTGTAATCGAACAGGCTGCACAGCTCCGGCTCAGCCAGGGGCAGAATGCCCTCCACGATGAGGACGGGGGCAGGCTCAATATGCTGCACCTCGCTGCTGCGGTTGTGGTTGGCGTAATCGTACACGGGGCAGTCGATGGCGCGGCCCGCTTTCAGCTCCTTCAGGTGCTGGATGAGCAGGTCGTTGTCGAACGCGTCCGGGTGGTCATAGTTCAGCTTGCAGCGCTCTGAAAAAGGCAGTTCATCGTGGCGCTTGTAGTAGCTGTCGTGGGAGATCAGACGCACCTCGTCCTCCCCGAACCGCTCCTTGAGCCGGTAAGCCAGCGTGGTCTTGCCGCTGTCCGAGCCGCCTGCGATGCCGATGATCAGATTGTTCATATCCCAAAATCCTCCCGCCTGCCGATTCCGGTAGAAAAATCGGTCAGAATAAGCTATAATAGGTATATTGTTGGGGAACACCCCTGTTTCTCACTGCTTATGATATCACAAATCCACTGTTTTTGACAGAGTAAGAGGAAAATTGATGAAAAAGATCGTTCCGGCCCCGTATATCGACCAGACTGCCCGCTGGGTGAATGGCTGCGAGAGCATCAGCAGCGTGATGCTGCTGCAGGCTGTGGGCATCCCCATTGACCCGGATGTGTTCATTGAGCGCGACCTGCCCCACGCCCCCTACTGGGAACAGGAGGGCAGGCTCTACGGGCCTGACCCGATGTTCGTCTACCCCGGCGACCCCCACGACCACACCGGGTACGGCTGCTATGCCCCCTGCATCGTGCAGGCCTTGCAGAGCGCGTTGGAGCATGAAGGGGCGGCGGACCGGTTCGAGGTGCTGGACGTGAGCGGCGAGACCGCAGCGCAGCTGTGCCGGTTCATTGACGAGGGAATGCCGGTGGTGTTCTGGGCAACGCTGGATTTTACCCCGGTGCCCGAGGAGCGGGATCACTGGCTGCTGGCCGATGGCACCGACTTTGCCTGGAAGTGCCACGAGCACTGCCTGCTGCTGGTGGGCTACGATGAGGAAAACTACTGGTTCAATGACCCGTGGCATGACCACGGGGTCTGCGCCCGGCCCAAGGAGCTGGTGGAGCGCTGCCACGCGGCACAGGACTCCTATGCGGTGACCCTGCGGCGGAAATAAGAGAGGCGGAACATGAAAACAGAGAAACTGAAACAGAACGTCAAGGGCTATGTGCATCAGTTTGAGGACGGCGGCCTGCGGCTGCTGAGAAAGGGGCAGAAGGGCGTGATCCACGCCATCTTCAGCCGCTTTGGCCTGGTGCTGATCCTCCTGCTGCTGCAGGTGGGGCTGTTGTTCAGCATCTTCCGGTGGTTCGGCAACCTGTGGCCACATTACTTCGGCGGCAGCGTGGTCGTTACATCGGCCATGGTCATCTACCTGCTCAACAGCAAGATGGACAACAGCGCCAAGATCACCTGGATGGTGGTGGTTGCCATTGCGCCGGTGGTGGGCATTCCGATGTTCTTCTATGTCAAGAGCAATTTCGGGCACAACATCCTGCGCAAACGGCTGCTGGAGCTGGAGGATCAGCTGCGCGGCTGGCTGCCGCAGAGCCAAAAGGCCGTGGAGCAGCTGAAAGCGCTTGAACCCGGCGCGGCCTCGCTGGCAAAGTACCTGTACGGGCGGGGCGGCGGCTTTCCGGTGTACCAGAACACCGCCATGACCTATTTCCCCGGCGGCGAGGCAAAGTTTGAGGAACTGCTGCGCCAGCTGGAAACGGCAGAAAAATATATCTTTGTGGAGTATTTCATCATCGACGAGGGCCTGATGTGGGGTAAGATCCTGGAAGTGCTGGCCCGCAAGGCGCTGCAGGGCGTGGATGTCCGGGTGATGTACGACGGCACCTGTGAGTTCTCCACCCTGCCCCGCAATTACCCCCGGCTGCTGGAGAAGCTGAACATCCAGTGCAAGGTGTTCAGCCCGGTGCAGCCGTTCGTCTCCACCCACTATAATTACCGCGACCACCGGAAAATTCTTGTGATTGACGGGCGGGTCGGTTTTACCGGCGGCGTGAATCTTGCCGATGAGTACATCAACCACATCCAGAAGCATGGCCGCTGGAAGGATGCTGCCGTGATGCTGGAGGGCGAGGCGGTCCGTTCGCTGACGGCCCAGTTTTTGCAGATGTGGAGCATCCTGAAGGAGCCGGAATATGAGCAGTTCCTGACACGGCCCATCCCGGTGCCGGAAAATGCAAAGGGCGTGGCGGCTCCCTACGGGGACTGTCCGCTGGACGGCGAGCGGGTGGGCGAGATGGTCTATATCGACCTGCTCAACCGGGCCAGGGATTACATCCACATTATGACCCCCTACCTTATCCTGGACGGCGAACTGGAGACCGCCCTGAAATTTGCCGCTGAACGGGGCGTGGATGTCCACCTGATCCTGCCCGGAAAGCCGGACAAGCAGTTCCCCTACGCACTGGCAAAGAGCCACTATTCGGCCCTGCTGGATTCGGGCGTGAAGATCAGCGAGTGGAGCCCCGGCTTTGTCCATGCAAAGGTGTTCGTGGTGGATGGCAGGGAAGCAGTGGTGGGCACCATCAATCTGGACTACCGCAGCCTGTACCATCACTTTGAGGATGCCGTCTGGATGGTGGATGCTCCCTGCATCCGGGACATCGAGCAGGATTTCCAGCACACGCTGGAGCAGTGCCGCACGGTGGAAAATACCTCGGCCAGCATCTGGCAGAAGCATTATCTGCTCCGTGCCACCGGAATGCTGCTCAAGGTCATTGCACCGCTGCTGTAACAGCTGAATTACAGAGCAACAGCCCCCTCAGGCTTATGACCCGAGGGGGCTGTTGTTTTGTATGATCCTTATCTGGGGTAGCACAGCGCCAGCTTGGAATAAAAATCTTCCAGTGCAAAACGAACATCCAGATCGTGATAGACACGGATGGTTTTACGGTCAGAAGCTTCAGCATAGGTCAGGCTGGGCAGGAGCACAGGGGCCGGGCGGAGTGTCCAGTGCCCCCGGAATCCATTCTCCAGCAGGACAGCGGCGGTAGTGTTGTCGCCCAAAGTCCAATTGCCCCCGGTGCGCAGAGGAAAGCGGGGATCGTATTCGGAGGGGTACTCGTCCATCAGCTGCTGAAATAGATAGGCTCCCACTTCGCCGCAGGGCCGTACCCGAAGCGCCAATTCGGAAAGGGATACCTCGAATCTGGCGTAAACATCCTGTGGGATCTGCCAGACCGTGACTGCGCTGTCCAACAGGACACGGCAGGCGATGGGGTCCTGCTGAACATTGAATTCCGGTCGTCCGGCGGGATAGGGGCCGCCGCCGTTCCAGAGCACCGTCATGCGGGACGCGATCTCCGGGGCACGGTTCAGGGCGGCGGCAATGTTTGTCATAGCGCCCTGGGCCGCAATGTACAGGGGAGCCGGGTCATCCCGCAGAGCCTCCTGGATCAGAAACTCGACAGCTTCACAGTCGGGAGCGTCCTCCGGGGAGGCGAGAGGGGCAGTACAACCATGAAGAACGGGAACATCGTCGATGTGTGCGGCGTTCAGCAGGCGGCATACCTCCTGGTAACTGCGTTCCATGCTGTGGGGCGGCAGACCCCTTTGGGTGGTTTTGACCTCGAAATGGGTGGCACAGATACCACGCACATCAAATTGCGGAGTGAGCAGATGGTGCAGGATGGCAAAGTCATCATCGCCCTCGTTTTTTGCATCGGTGTCAATGATGACCCGCACCCGGCAGGCCTCCGGCGGTGCAAATCCCAGCCGCGCAAGAAGTTCAGAGCGTTCCATGTTGTGTTACCTCAATTCAGTTTTACCAGAGCTTCGTTCAGTGCGGCCAGCTTTTCTTCATCGAACATTTTGTTGCTGTAGAATTGCAGGTCGTTCACCGAAATGCCCCGGGAGCCGGGCTCCTGCTGCACATATTGGGCCAGCTCCGGCAGCAGCTGCTGGATCAGAGCAGCGGACTGAGGAGTGTCCAGCAGGGTGCCGATCTTCATATCAAGACAGAATTCCTTGATTTCCTCCGGGGCGGGCACCAGAACGTCGTGGTTGAAAATGTGGTTCAGGAAGCCCAGTGCCATGCCCTGCCACACTGCAGATTCCGGGTTTTCCGGGTTTTGGGGATTGGCGATGTGGCGGCTGCCGGTGGAGAAGCCGTGGTCGCCGTAAGCAAAGATATGCATCTCATAGGGGATCTTCTGCTCTGCCAGCAGGGTGGCAAACTGCAGGGACTGCGTAGCGGGCACCAGATGGTCGCCCTGAGTGGCAAAAAGGAAGGCAGGGGGAGTCTGGTCATCCACCTGCTGCAGCAGGTCCGGCAGCTCCATGCCCAACGCCTTGCCCGGGACGCTGAACACAGCGTAGCCCAGCAGCATGGCCGCGGGACGGACCCGGCCCATGGTGCCCACCGAGGCGGCAAGATGCCCGCCGGCAGAGAAGCCTACCACGGCGATCTGCTCCGGGTCGATGTGCAGGTCACCTGCGTTCTGATGCAGGTAGTCCATGGCCTCCTGCGCTTCGGCAAAGGCATTGGTATAGACCTCCTCCACCGGACAGTTCTGGGAGACGCTGTACCGCAGCACAAAGGCATTGTAGCCTGCATTCAGAAAGGCCAGCGCTACAGGATCGGCTTCCCGGTCTGAGCAGAAGGCATAGGCTCCGCCCGGAAAGATCAGGATCGCAGGACAGCGATCCAGAGCAGGCATTTCGGTGCAGGGATCCTGCAGGTAGCAGGTCAGCTGGGCATTGTGGGTCCCCATGGGGATCTGAGTGATTTTCATAGTTGGCTCCTTTTTCCTGTAGTAAAACGGGCCTTCGTACAGATAACCCCGAAAAGCAGGGGGGTCCCTGTGCGAAAGCCCAAAACCGACTTTGTTATTCTGATATCAATATAGCAGATAGCAGAAACACTGTCAAGGAGATTTACTGGTATTCCTTTTCCATCGAGAAGCCCCGGCCGCTGACTTCGGTCACGCGGCTGACGATGAGGAAACAGGCGGGGTCGATGGAGTGGACCAGCTTTTCCAGCCGGGGCAGTTCCCGGTTGGAGATGACGCTGAGCAGCACCTCGCTGGGCTCGCCGGTGTAGCCGCCCTCGCCGTGGAGCACGGTCACGCCGCGGTCGATCTCAGCCAGAATGGCGGTGCGGATCTCATCCGACCGGGTACTGATGATCTTGACCTCGGTGCGGCTGTCGCCCAGCATCAGCATCTTGTCCATGACGATGGTGTGGGTGATGACCAGTACGATGCCGTAGAGCACCTGCTCCGGCTGGCTGAACGCTGCCTGCACCAGCAGGATGGCGATATCAAAGAGCATCATGGTGATGGACACCGGCCAGCGGAACCATTTCTGCAGCACCAGCGGAGGGATATCCATGCCGCCGGTGGAAGCGCCCGCCCGGATGACCATGCCCAGCGCAACGCCGATGCCCAGACCCGAGAAGATGGTGCAGAGGAAGATATCCTCAGTCAGCACCCGGCCGTCCAGCAGCCGCTCAAACAGCCCCAGAAAGGCGGGGCTCAGCACGCTGCTGGCAAGGGTGTTCAGCGCGAACTTCTTGCCCAGCACCGCCCAGCCCCACACCAGCATGGACATGTTGAAGAGGAAGAGGAAACCGGAGACGGAGAGCCCCGTCAGCCGCCCGAAGGCCAGCGCGATGCCGGTGGCACCGCCCGTGATGAGCCCGGCGGGCTCCAGAAACAGGGCCACCGCCAGCGAATACAGTGCGTTGCCCAGGATGATAGCCAGACTGTTCAGCAAAAGCTGCTGCCAGCGACGAGTAGATTTCATAGCAGTACCTCCCATACTATCCTTATAATACAGGAAAACTTCAAGAAAATCTACCCGATGCGGTTGCTTCCCATCAGAACAGCGGGATTGATGTGGCTGCCAAGGGCTCCCCCTTTGGGGGGAGCTGGCGCGAAGCGCCTGAGAGGGCGAGGCCGTTACTCCTCGTCCAGCAGCCGCAGACCCGCCGTATCGGTCACGGGCAGGGAGAACACGATGGCTCCCGCCTTGGGGCCTGCCCCCTGCATGATGGCCTGCATGATCTGGTTTTTCAGGGTGGTGCGGGACACGATGAGCACCAGCTCCTTCTCGTTGACCAGCTCCACCCCCATAAAGTGGGCGGCACCCTCCATGCCGGTGCCCTTTGCGTGGATGACGGTGCCGCCGCCAGCTCCGGCGGCGCGGGCCGCGTCCATGATGGAGCCGGTGTGGCCCTGATTGGCAATGACGAGCAGCAGCTCATAGCGGGTATCCTTCAAGGTGCTTTCCTCCTTCAGTGCAAAGGTCTGGTGTTCGGTCAGGAATTGCAGCGCCCGCTTGCCGCCGATGCTGCTGACCGGGATGATGAACGCGATGCCGGTGCCCGGCACATCAATGCGCATTTTGCGGCGCAGGTCTTTTTGCAGGCCGGGCCAGGTCTCGGCGGTGATCATGGCAAAGAGCACGGCCTTTTCGGTCTGCTCCAGCCCCAGGGTGGAAAGGGTCTCCCGCACCGCCGTGCCTGCACCCACCGTGCGCAGGCTGACCGTGATGCCGTGCTCCTCGTAAAGGGCCAGAAAGGCATCGGTGGAGTGGCGGTCGGTGATGGTGACGAGCCAGTATAAAGTATTCACAGCAGGACCTCCTTACAGCTCGATGATGGCATCATCCGGCAGGTCGGCAAAGGCCAGCACGGCGGCGGGCACAGGCTGTGCCTGCCGGGCCCGGCGCTGCTTGAGCTGGGCCATCAGACCCATGAGCTGCACCGTGATGAGGGGGGTCATGGCGACCATGGCCACCACGCCGAAGGCATCGGTGACGATATTGCCGCCCACGGCCACACAGGCACCCTGCGCCAGCGGAAGCAGGAAGGTGGCCGTCATGGGGCCGGAAGCAACGCCGCCCGCGTCAAAGGCGATGGCGGTGTAGAGTTTGGGCACCACGAAGGAGATGCCGATGGCAAAGGCGTAGCCCGGGATGAGGAACCACAGGATGGAGATGCCGGTGAGCACCCGCACCATGGCAAGGCCCACCGAGAGGGAAACGCCTGCCGAGAGGGCCGCGCCCATGGTGCTGGCGGAGATGGCACCGTCGGTCACTTCCTCCACCTGTTTGTTCAGCACATAGACGGCGGGCTCGGCCTTGACGATGAAGTAGCCGATGAGCATCCCGATGGGCACCAGCAGCCAGCGGAAGCTCTGGCCTGCCAGCACCTGGCCCAGATAATTACCGGCTGGCATAAAGCCGATGTTTGCGCCTGCGAGGAATAGCACAAGACCGAGATAAGTATAGGCAAGGCCCACGCCGATGCGCTCCAGCGTCCGCCGGTCGAGCCTGAGGGCCGCCAGCTGGAACACGCCGAACATGGCGATGATGGGCAGCAGGGAGGTGGCGATCTCCTTGATGTAGGTGGGCAGGCCCTCGTGGAAAAGCTGCCACAGCTCCACGGAATCGCTGACGTTGGGCAGGATGGGCGGAACGTAGGTGCTGTCGCTGGCCTGGAACGCAATGCCCAGAATGAGCACCGCCAGAATGGGGCCGATGGAACAGAGCGCCACCAGACCAAAGCTGTCGTCCGCGGCATGGCGGTCGGAACGGATGGCGGCCACGCCGACACCCAGCGCCATGATGAAAGGAACGGTGATGGGGCCGGTGGTCACGCCGCCGGAATCAAAGGCCACGGAAAGAAATTCCTTTGGCACAAAGGCGGCCAGCACAAAGATGAGCCCGTAGAACACCACCAGCAGCTTGGGCAGGGCAATGCCCAGCAGCATACGCAGAAAGGCGACCACGAGGAACAGCCCCACGCCTGCCGCCACCGAGAGGATGAGGGTCATGTTGGGAATGGAGGGCACCTGATTGGCCAATACCTGTAAGTCAGGCTCCGAGATGGTGATGAGGAAGCCCAGCAGAAAGCCGACACCGATGATGAGCGGCACGCTCCGGCTTTTGGTGAGCATTGCACCCACCCGCTCGCCCATGGGGCTCATGCTCATTTCCGCACCCAGCGTAAAGAACATGATGCCCACAATGATCATAGCCGCGCCCAGCAGGAAGCAGAGCAGGATGCTGGGGGAGACGGGAGCAATGGAGAAGCAGAGCACCAGCACGATGGCCACGATGGGCAGCACCGCTTGAAGCGCTTCCAATAATTTTTCCCGCAGTTTGGGGATGGATGCCTTGAGAATAATGTCCACCGACCTTTCGAGAAAATATTTCCGCAGCGTACAAAAAATGCGCGGATATATGAATAGTATACCGGAAAACAAAAGAGGGGGTCAACTAAGAAACGGTAAAGATGGATAAATGAATGCAAAATTTACAAATTGGAAATCAAGTGAAAACCGATGAGAAATAAAATGCCCGGCGGGACAGACCAGCCGGGCGGGAAAAGCATTATTTGACTTCCTGTTTGCCCAGAACGTCCGAGGTGGGGGTCTGGAAGGTGGGGATGTCGGCGTAGGGATCGGGGGTCGTATCGGCAGGCAGGCTCTTCATGTACTTGTCCATGGATTCGGCCACCTGCTTGGCAATGGCCACAGCCTCGACCACGGTACGGGCACCCATAACGGCATCGCCGCCGGCAAACACGCCCTCGCGGGTGGTGCTGCCGTCCTCGCTGACGGTCAGCAGGCCCTTCTGGTTGGTCTCGATGCCGGTGGTGGTCTTGACAAGATTGCTCTCCGAGCCCTGGCTCACCGAGACGATGACACCGGTGTGGGGGTAGAAGGTCTCGCTGCCCTCTACCTGCACGAACTTGCCCTCTTCGTTCTTGACCGTGTCGCGGCAGATCAGGCCGTTTTCCCGGATCTCCACCGGGGCTTTGCAGAAGCGGAAGCCCACGCCCTCGAGCTTGGCATAGCTGACCTCGTACGCAGAGGCGCTGATGCAGCTCTCGTCCCGGCGGGCATAGCAGGTGACATGGCGGGCAC
>ENA-OWPB01001200-OWPB01001200.1-human-gut-metagenome-genome-assembly--contig:-NODE-1200-length-25370-cov-6.608888_pt1 | contig 25370 bp, 24 predicted proteins | sample MGYA00248260_ERZ651838 | MGnify/ENA primary metagenome ERZ651838 (study PRJEB26924, sample SAMEA4378304) | human gut metagenome | biome: human gut; feature: human-associated habitat; material: faeces...
AGATCCTGCCCGGCAAGACCATTCTGGAAGCTCTGAACACCGACCTGGTGTGCGACGCCATCAACGTGGCTATGCGTGAGCTGTTCCTGCAGATCGTCTACGGCCGCAGCCAGACCGCTTTCTCTGAGAACGGCCTGCCTGTCGGCGCTGGTCTGGATGACCTGGGCAAGGGCCTGCGTTCCATGACCGGTACCATTTTCTCCACCAAGGCCAAGGGCGTCCGTTATCTGGAGCTGACTGAGGGCTACATCCTCAAGACCGCTCTGGACAAGGACAATCAGGTCATCGGCTATCAGTTCGTCCGTCTGGGCAAGATGATGGAGGACATCCGTCACGGCAAGGACCCGAAGGAAGCCTACGAGAAGAACATCGGCACCTACGGCCGCTTCTCTGCCGAGCAGGGCGCTGTCAAGTACATCGACCCGCGTGAAGAATAAGAGAGGGAGGAACATAGATTATGGCAACTTTTGAATCCCAGAATCGCCGTATGCCCAAGATCGAGGCCTGCCTGAAGGCCAACGGTCTCGAGAGCCTCGACGCCTGCAACGAGATGCTGCTGGCCAAGGGCATCGACTGCGATAAGATCATCCGCGGCATTCAGCCCATCTGCTTCGACAACGCTGTCTGGGCTTACACCCTCGGCACCGCCATCGCCGTCAAGCGCGGCCTGAAGAGCGCTGCCGACTGCGCTGCCGCCATCGGCGAGGGCCTCGAGGCCTTCACCATCCCCGGCTCTGTCGCTGAGCAGCGCAAGGTCGGTCTGGGCCACGGCAACCTCGGCGCTATGCTGCTGCATGAGGATACCCATTGCTTCGCCTTCCTCGCCGGCCATGAGTCCTTCGCCGCCGCTGAGGGCGCTATCGGCATTGCCCGTACCGCCAACAAGGTCCGCAAGGAGCCCCTGCGCGTCATCCTGAACGGTCTGGGCAAGGACGCTGCCCAGATCATCAGCCGTATCAACGGCTTCACCTATGTCAAGACCGACTACGACTTCGCCACCGGCGAGCTGAAGGTCGTCGAGACCATTCCCTACTCCGACGGCGAGCGCGCTGCTGTCAAGTGCTACGGCGCCAACGACGTTCTGGAGGGTGTCGCCATCATGAAGGCCGAGGGTGTTGAGGTTTCCATCACCGGTAACTCCACCAACCCCACCCGCTTCCAGCATCTGGTTGCCGGCACCTACAAGAAGTGGGCCATCGAGAACGGCAAGAAGTACTTCTCCGTCGCTTCCGGCGGCGGCACGGGCCGTACCCTGCACCCCGACAACGTCGCTGCAGGCCCCGCCTCCTATGGTCTGACCGACTCCATGGGCCGTATGCACGGTGATGCCCAGTTCGCTGGCTCCTCCTCCGTCCCCGCTCATGTTGAGATGATGGGTCTGATCGGCGCCGGCAACAACCCCATGGTCGGCATGACTGTCGCCTGTGCTGTTGCTGCTTCTCAGGCTAACGCTTGATTTGAACTGAACCATTAGGCTTTTCGCCGCCCGCTCCGCAATGGAGCGGGCGGTTTTTGTGTTTGAAAGGCTTCCCCCTTGGGGGGAAGCTGTCAGCGGCTCCGCCCGCTGACTGATGAGGGGCGACGGTCCGGCAGCTGCACATGAGTGGGCTGCTGCCGCAGCACCGCCCCTTTAGGGCACCTTCCCCCGCAGGGGAAGCCTTTTTTGCGCTTTTCTCTTGCTTTACGCCGCCCTATGTCATATAATAAAATCGAGTATATGTAAATTTTTACTTGGGAGAAATCACCAATGCCCAAAATTGACATCGACAACTACATAGAGCAGAGCGGTATGCGCAAGGCGCGCTTCGGCGGGTATGAGCCGGACGATGTGCGTCAGGCAATGCGGGAGCTTTGTGCCGAGTATGAGCAGCACCTCGCCGCGGCGGCCGCCGAGCTGCGCACCGTCCGGCAGGAGAATGACGCCCTGCGCCGCCATGCCCAGACCCTTGTGATGCAGAACCAGAACCTTTCGGCCCAAAATGCAACGCTGGCCGGGCAGGTGGACAAGCTGCAGAGCTACCGCACCAATCTGGAAACGCAGTATTCCACCGCGAAGGAGCGCAACCACTCGCTGACGAACCAGCTGGATGTGCTGCGCCTGAAAAACAGCGACCTTGTGCGGGAAAACAAGGAGCTGACCGAGCAGTGTGAGGAGGCAAACTCTGCGCTGCGGGTCAAGGGCCGCGCCCATGACCAGGCCCGCCAGCAGGTCATTGCAGACCGAGATAAGGTCATTGCCGAGGCCGAGGGCGATGCCGCGCGCATCCGCCAGCAGGCCCGCGACGATGCCGACAAGATCCTCAAGGATACGAACCTCAAGGCCGAGGCCATCGACCAGCTGGCGCGCGAGCAGGCCATTGCGCAGGCGCGCAAGATGGTCCAATCCGCCACCGATGAAACACGGGAGATCCAGAACGCCCACCGGCTGCGGCTGCAGGACCTCAAGAGCCGCATTACCGAGATGGAAAAGACCCGCGGCGAGATGATGGACTACCTTGCAAAAATGATCGAGGAGCTGCAAAAAACGCAGGACTACGCCAGCCAGAGCGCGCCGCTCGTCCCCCATACGGAGGATCTGGCCGAGGCTGATGCCGAGCCGAAGCTCGACCTGTCGGCCAACAAGGTCGATGCGGCAGCCTCGGCGCTGCGCGGCAGCGAGCCGGAGCCGCAGCCCGCGCCCGCAGACCCGGATACGAACCGTGTGGTGGCCCCCGGCTTTGACGATGCCGAGCCGAGGACGAACACCGTCATCACGCCGTCACCGGATTATTTTGATACCGACCCCAAGGAACAGCCCGGCGACCCGCATGGGGAGGTCGAGATCCCCGGTGCGATCTTCTCCTACCCGATCCTGCGCCAGCAGGGGGAACCGATTCTGGACGAGGAAACCCCGCCCCAGCCGGTGCCCCACAAGCCGGTAATGCCCAGCTTTACACTGGCGGATGAGGAGGAACCGGATGACGCGCTGCCTGCGCCCGCTGCGGCACCGGGCAAGCCGCAGTCCAAGCGCCGCCGCAAGGCTGTGATGGCCCTGCGTGCGCTGAACAGAAAGATCGGTGTATAAGACCTTGCCGCACGATTCCCGCCGGGGCTGCGGCGGGGCCGCAAGAGGAGCAGGAGGCAACCATGAGACCGCATAAGCTCGGCATCTGCGCAGCGCTGGCACTGATGCTGGTATTGCTCTGCGCGTTCGGCGCGGCGGCGGACACCACCGTTGGCATGACCGGTGCCGGGACCTTCCGGATGGAGCAGGCCTATGTCAATGTGCCGGAGCTGGATGTCTATTTCTATGCGCTGGACGGGGATGGCAACCCCTATTCCTCGATCAAGGTGCAGGCGGCCGGCCCTGAACTGACACTGGGGGACCGCAGGCTGGAGGTGCGCTCTGTCGCAGTGGCCAGCGACCCGATCTGCTATATCCTTGCGCTGGACAACAGCGCCGACCTGCCCGCCGCGGACTTTAACACGATGCTGGGCGGCGTGCGCAAGCTGGTAAACGCAATGGACGCGGAGGACCAGCTTATGCTCTACACAACGGCCGGTACGGCCGAGTGTGTGCTGCCCGCGACCTCCGACAAAGCGCTGATGTACAAGGCGCTGGGTGCCGTGCAGCAGGTCGAGGGCCGCATGGATGCCGCCCAGCTGGTGTCGGCGGTCTACACCGACATACAAAGTGATTTTCAGGCATTGGCCCCGCGCAAGGCTGCAATGATCGTGACCGACGCCGGGCAGGTGCTGACGAATATGGCGCTGGTCGGCACGCTGGCCAGCGATTTCGGGGACCAGATCGGCATGGCCGCCTATGTCTATTTAATGACAGAAAAGCCGCAGCTTTTTGAGACACTGCAGCAGGCGTCCGGCGGCAGGCTGATTCTCTGTGAGGCGGCCGGGCTGGGGGATGAGCTGAAGGCAAAGCATGCCTATTTTGCCACGGCGCTTGAGATACGCACCGAGGTCCCCGAAAGCCTGTACGGTGAGCGGCTGGAGACGCTGACGCTCGCCATGCCGCAGCTGGGCAGCGCTATCCGCAGCGCCCAGACAGTCTACATGGGCCACAAGCTGGCCAAGCCTCAGGTCACAGGGGTGGAAACGCTGCGCCGCGACCAGCTGCGGCTGACCTTCAACCAGCCGATCAACGAGAATGCCGACAAGACCCAGCTGTATGAGATACGCTCCAAGGATATATGGAACTGGCGTGTCGGCGTCCACTCGGTCAAGATCGGGGAGGACGGCCGCACGGCGGTGCTGCAGATCGACCCGCTGTACAAGGGCGAATATACCGTCGCGCTGAACCGGGTATCCAGCCGGATGAGCGCCGCCAATGTCAGCAGCAGCCGCAATACGACCGCCTTCCGGGTGGTCGTCTGGCCGCGGGACAGGGAGTTCTATTTTGCGCGGTTCCGGGTGCCGCTCGTGCTCGGCGCGCTGCTGCTGCTGACGCTCTGCGGCAGCTGGTGGGCGGTGCGCCGCCGCGACCGTGCTGCCGAGCAGGAGGCGGAGGCCGAGCATCTGCTGGCCGGGGCCGGGGCGCCGGACGCCCTGCCGCGCCGCTGGGTCACGCTGTTCTGGAGCCAGCGCTCCTCCATTGCCGAGAGCCGCTGGGCCGGCATGGTCGAGAGCAGCCTCATCATCGGCAGCGATGCCGCCCAATGCGATTTTTGTCTGCCGGACCGCAAGCTTTGCCCGCAGCACTGCGCCCTCTCGGTGCAGGGAGATTCGCTGCTGGTGCAGCCCCTGACGGATCGTGCCAGAGTCTATGTCAACGGTGAGCGCATAGACGGCGAGCATCGGCTGCAGAATAACGATACGCTGCGCATCGGAAAGACGACGCTGCGGCTGGTTTTGTAGGGGCGGATGCCGAGCATCGCCCCCCCCTGCAATCTTCCGTGCAGCTGCGCACCGCCCCAAAGGAGTTATGTAGTATGAAGCTATCCAAATGTGCAAACGGCCATTTTTATGACAGCGACAAATACCCTGAGTGCCCCTACTGCAACACGGATCTGCTGAAGGATCACGCCATCGTCCATGAGGGCGAGGCCGAGCCGCCGGCTGCCGCTGCGCAGGCGGCCGCCCCGGCGGGGCCGGTGACAGGCTGGCTTGTTGTGCTGGATGGGCCTGCACGGGGCCGCGACCTGCGCCTTGGCGTCGGCCGCAGCTTTCTCGGGCTGGATGACGCCGGTGCGCCAATCACCCTGAGCGCCGATGCCCCCCTGAGTGCCCGGCAGGCCGTAGTCGTCTACGATGCCGAGAAAAACAGCTTTGTGCTGCTGCCCGGCTCCTCGCAGGAGCTATGCTACCTCGGGGAGGAGGCTGTCCTTGCGCCCTGCCCGCTGACCGGCGGCGAAACGCTCCGCCTCGGCGGTGCAGCGCTTACCTTTGTGCCGCTCTGCGGCGGCGCATTCCACTGGTAAGGGGGCGCGCCATGACAAGTGAGATCGTCATTTTGATCACCGAGCTGCGCAACAAGCAGCGCATTACACTGCCCGCCGGCGCCTACCGGTTCGGCCGCAGTGCGCAGTGTGAGTATGTGCTGCGCCGCAACAGTGTCGGCGACCACCAGTTTACCGTCTCCTATGAAAAGGATGGCTGGATCGTGACGGACGGCGCCAGCGACTACCGCACATGGTACAACAACCGCTATCTTGAGCCGGGGGAGACCAGCGTGCTGCAGGCGGGGGATGTCATCGGGCTGAACACCGACGGCAACTCCGACACGCAGGAGATCACCTTCCGTGTGGAGGAGATCACCGCTGTGCAGGGGGACGGCATGACCCCCGTGAAGGAGCAGACCACCGAGGCCGTCCTGCGCGAGGTGGATATACGCCGCAAAAAGCGGGTGCTGATCGGCCGCGGGGACGACTGTGACATCAAGCTGGTCAGCGACCGCGTCTCCCGCCATCACTGCGAGGTCTTGTACAAGGACGGCCACTATGAGCTGCACGACCTCGGCTCCACCAACGGCACCTATCTGGACGGGGTGCGGGTCAGCCGCGCCGTGCTGCGCAATGGGGCGGTTATCAATGTGCCTGCGCAGGTTTTTGCCTTTACAGGCGGGATGCTGCACTACCATGCCCACCAGAGCGGCATCAGTATCCAACTTGTAAATGTGTACAAAACGGTTAAAAACGCCAACACCGGCAAGCCGCTGAACATTGTGGACGGCACAAGCCTTCAGGTCGAGCCGAACAGCTTTGTGGTGCTGGTCGGCGGCTCCGGCACCGGCAAGTCGAGCCTTTTGACCTGCATCACCGGCACGGCCCCCTGCACGGCGGGCAGCGTCCGGTTTGACGGGCTGGACACAGGCTCCAACCGCAACGCCTTTGAGGCGGCGCTGGGCTATGTGCCGCAGAAGGACATCATGCACGACAGCCTGACCGTGGAGCAAAGCCTGACCTACACGGCCAAGCTGCGCATCGCGCACGATGCTACCCGGGCCGAGATCGCCGCCGCTGTGGCCCACGCCATCGAGGCAGTGGACCTGCAGGGACGGGAAAAAACCTACATATCCAAGCTGTCCGGCGGGCAGAAGAAGCGCGTTTCCATTGCGATGGAGCTGCTGGCCAACCCGCGGCTGCTGATTCTGGACGAGCCGACAAGCGGGCTTTCCCCCGATTTGGACCGCAGCATGATGGAGCTTTGCCGCCGCCTGAGCCACCAGAACTGCACGGTGCTGATGGTCACCCACAACATGTCCAACATCAACCTCTGCGATAAGATCGCCTTTCTGGGCGTGGGCGGCGTGCTGTGCTACTACGGCGCGCCCGAGCAGCTGAACGATTACTTTGATGTGGAGATGACCAGCGATATTTTTGAAAAGCTGCGGGACGCCGAGCAGGTCGAGCTTTACCGCAGAAAATACTTTACGACCCCCGAGTTCAACCGCCTGCTGGCGGCCTGCCCGGAGGCGGCGCAGGAGGCGGACAAGCGATGCAGCCAGTAAAAATCTTGAAATTCCTGCGCCAGCTTGGCGTGCTGGTGCAGCGCAACCTGCAGCTGATCTGGAACGACAAGCTGCTGCTCGCCAGTCTGGCGCTGCAATCGCCGTTTATGGTGCTGGTCATCAAGCTGACAGCCGACCCCAACTGCTTTACCTCCAACCTTGTCAACATCGGCAGCCGCACGGCGCTTTTTATTCTGGCGGCGATGGCAACCTTTATGGGCACGCTCAACTCCTACCGCGAGATCTGTAAGGAGCGCGAGATCATCCTGCGCGAGGCCTCGGTCGGGGTCAGCCTGCCGGCGGTCGTGCTGAGCAAGGCAGTGGTCCTTTTTCTGATTGAGATCCTGCAGTCGGTCATTCTGGCGATGGGCTTTGTGGCCATCGTCCATGTGCCGCAGAACCATCTGCTGCTGGAGACCGACATTGAGATCTTCGTCACGCTGCTGCTGACGATGTTCTCCTCAAGCTGCGTGGGACTGCTGATCTCGGCGCTTTTCAGCAATGGCGAAAGCGCGATTCTGGCGGTGCTGGTGCTGATGATCGGTCAGGTCGTCTTTAGCAATGTCATGTTCACCGTGACCGGCGCAGCGGCAACGATCTCCACCGTCATTGTCTGCCGCTGGGGTATGGGCGCACTGGGCGCCTCCACCGATCTGAACAGCCGCATGGCGTGGCTGCAGGCCGGGCTGGACGGCCCCATGTATGACGCTACGGTCGAGAACCTGACCCACTCCTGGCAGATGCTGGGGTTGATCTCACTGGTCAGCCTTGTGGCGGCGTGGCTGGTGCTGCAAATCACGTTTGATAAGAAGAAGGCGTAAAAGCCAAAAGGATTCCCCCCACGGGGAAGGCATTCACCCATAAAACAAGCCCCGGACTTTTAACAGCCCGGGGCGTCTTTGTTGAAAAGCTTACGCCTTTTTGATTTTTTCCTTGGCATTGGCGGCTGCGGTGGCGGCGGTTTCCTTGGCATTGGCAGCCAGCTCGCGCAGGCGCACCATGGCGGCGCGGGTCGCGGTCAGCGCCTCGGCGTAGTTCAGGCTCTTCATGCCGGGGAAGGCGCGCAGCAGGCGGCGCGCACCGATGTGGTCATGCTCGGCAGCGGTCAGCTTGTCGCGCAGGTCGCTGACACGGGCCGTGACCTCGGCGCGCAGCTCGGCGGCGTTCTCGCGCCCCTCCAGCTTTGCCAGCGCCAGCTGCAGCCTCTGCTCATCCAGAATCGTATCGGCGGTCATGGCACCGGTGCCCAGCACGGTGGTCAGCTTGTCACTGGTCACGCGCAGACGGGCGCGCAGCTCGTCAATTTCCCGCAGGTACTTGTTCAGGCCGATGGCGGCGGCGGTCGAGACCCCGACATCCACCGCAAAGATAAGAAACAGCACAATGTCGAGGATCAGCATGACCTTAAACGGCATCGGATTGGAGCCGCGGGCCAGCAGGGGATGAAAGACCTTGATCATCAAGACACTGCCCAGCCCCCACAGTAGCGAGAACTGCGGGCAGATATAACCGCCCAGATTGAATTTCATGTTGGAGTAATCCCACCAGCGGATGTGGTAGATCTTGAACAGCGCCCAGCCGCCGACCAGCTCAATGGCGGTGGTCAGCGCCATGCCGATGAAAAAGACGGCCACGGCGCTCAGGCTGCCGCTGTCCGGCAGCGGAATCAGGTTGACGCTGTAGACCAGCCCCACCATGCCGAAGCCGTAGATCGGGCAGATCGGCCCGCAGAGAAAGCCGCGGTTGACAAGCGCATGGGTCTTGACGGCAGCGTAGATGACCTCAACGCCCCAGCCGATGAACCCGTACAGGAAGAACCAGTACACTGTCTTGACGGCGAGCTCAGTCAGATTCATCTTCCGCCTCCTGCTGTCTGGCCAGCGCCTTGGGCTCGACCCAGGTCACGCTGCTGTCGGGGCCCTTGCGGGCAATCAGCGCCTTGATGGGGATGCCCTGCTCGCTGAACATGCCCTCATGCTCGGTGCGCAGGTTCCAGTCCGGCTCATCCTTGTGCAGATCAAAGGTCTGCCATGTGATCTCAAACCCGGCGGCGGGGAAGTAGGCCAGGCTGTCCCGGAACAGGTCATCGTCATCGGTCTTGAACCAGATCTCGGCACCCTCGTCCATCAGGCGGCGATACTGCAAAAGCTGGCGCGGGTGGGTCAGGCGGTGCTTGTTGCTGCCGGCGTTCTTGCTCCACGGATTGCAGAAATTGATGTAGATGCGCGAAACGCGGTCCTCCGGCGTGAAGGCGTTGCCCAGCCGCTCAATGTCCAGACTGGCAATTTTTACATTGTCGGCAGGCAGGCCGCGCTCAGCGTAGGCGACCTCGACCTTGCGCTTGGCGAGGATCAGCACCTTGTCGGTGATGTCGATGCCCAGATAGTTGATGTCGGGGTGGGCCGGTGCGATCTGGGCGAGAAAGCCGCCCTTGCCGCAGCCCAGCTCAAGGTGCCACGGCTGGTCGGGCCGGGCGTACAGCTCATGCCAGTGGCCGCCGTTGGCCAGAGGCTCGTGAACATGAAAATCGCAGGCCAGCAGCTCCGGCCGGGCATAGGGTTTAAAACGCATGCGCATGGTAGGTGTCTCCTTATATGATAGTAGAGTAAAGGCTTCCCCCTCCGGGGGAAGCTGTCACCGAAGGTGACTGATGAGGGGCGGCTTTGCGGCAGGAACCCTTTAACGAGTAATAGAGGCCGCGCAGCCCCTCAGGGGAAGGCTTTTAACAAAAACGCTTTCACCTGTTCAAAGCTGCCGTCCGCCAGACTGCCCTGACAGAAGGCGGGCTTGCCGCCGCCGCGGCCTTGAAATGCCGTGTTCAGCGCCTTGCAGGTCTCGCGCAGATCACCGCCCGGGCCAGCGGCCAAGGCGTAGGCAAGACCCTGCCCGCCGGGGGCCAGTGTGCAGCAGGGAGCACCGGTTTTGGCGGTAATGCTCATCGCCACGCGGCGCAGCCCGTCACCGTCTGCGCCGTCCACCCACAGCACCGCCGGTGCGCCGGGTGTGGCTGCGGCGGCGTAGGCATCGGCCAAGGTGTTCTGCAGGGCGGCCAGCCGGGCCTTGAGCGCAGCCTCACCTGCCTGCAGGCGCGTAAGCGCCGGGGTCAGTGTGCCGACCGGGGCAGAGAGCAGCCGGCCGGCAGCCTCGGCGTCCGCCCAGCAGGCTGCTGCAGCGTCATAGGCACGCTGCCCGCAGGCCACGGCCAGCCGCATGCCGGTCTTGTAGTGGGCGTAGGAGATGATCTTGATCAGCCCGACTTCGCCGGTGCGGGCAAGGTGGGTGCCGCAGCAGGCGCAGCGGTCGCCGCCGGCCTCAACCAGCCGCACAGGGCCCTCCAGCGCCTTTTTGCTGCGGTACTCGGTGCAGGCCAGCGCCTCGGGGTCGGGCACCCAGCAGCGCACCGGCGTGTCGGCCCGCACGGCGGCGTTGGCCTCGGCCTCCGCCTCGGCCAGCTGCGCAGCGGTCAGCGGGATGCTGGTGTCCATCCGCACATAGGGGCTGCCGATGTGGAAGCCGACATTCTCGGCCCCAAAAAGCCGGTGCAGCGTGCCGCTCAGGATATGCTCGCCGGTGTGCTGCTGCATCGCATCCAGCCGGGCCGCCCAGTTCAGGCAGCCGGTTACCTCGGTGCCCTCGGGCAGCGGGGCATCGGTCGTGTGGGTCACGGTCTCGCCGTCTGTGGATACCGCCAGTACCCGGGCACCGCCCAGCGTGCCGGTGTCGCAGGGCTGGCCGCCTCTTTCAGGGAAAAAGGCCGTGCGGTCCAGCACAACGGCAAAGCCGCCCGGGGCGGGGCTGCATTGCAGCACCCGGGCGGTAAAGCTTTGGACATAAGAATCTGTTTCGTATATTTTTTGTGTCACGAACCGGAGTTCCTTTCAAATTTTTGGGATTTTTCTTATTATAACATAAAACAGGTGTAGAAAAAAACTGCCTTATCCTATATAATAAAGGATAGACTGAATTTTTACAACCACTTATGAGGAAAACCATTCAATGCGTATTATGAAATCTGTGGCGCTGGTGCTTCCGGCGCTGCTGCTGGCGGGCTGCTCGCTGGCTAATGTAAAAACGGCAGTGCTGCCTGTTGAAAATACCGCTACGATCGAGACGGCCCCCACCGCCGCCCCCCAGACGCTGACGGTGTATGCCTCGGACGCACTGGCCCCGGCGGCCCGTGCCTATGCCGAGGCGCAGGGCGTGACGCTGACGATGACTGCGGATGCTGCCGCAGCGGATCTGCTGCTGACCGACCATGCCCCCGGCGGCAGCCTGCTGGATGTCACAAGTGACACGCTGCTGGCGGCAGCTGCCGCCCGGGCGGACATTACCGAGAACGCCAGCACCCTGCCGCTTGGGCGCAGCCTGTACGGCTACTGGGCCAACGGCGCGGTGCTGAACGCGCTGCTGGGTGACGGCGCTCTCACAGCGCTGCAGGGCGCAGACTGGGAGGAGTGGAGCGACTTTGTGGAGACGCTCTCCGCATGGCTGGACGAGCCGAAGGCCGCAACCGTCACGCTGAGCGGCAGCGACTACACCCTGCCCGAGGCACGCCCCGACGGCGTGACGGCTACCGGCGTCTTTGCGGCCCCGGCGGATCGGGCGTCCGGCTACACGGCCGCGCTGCTGGCTGCCGATGGCAGCTGCACGGCAGACGCGCTGACAGGCCCGCTCAACGGCGTCTACAGCGCCGTCACGCTGGAGTGGGATCACATGGCCGACAGCGCCGAAAATGCAGTGTTCCGCCGCGCCAAGCTGACCGACCTGCTGGCGGACTGCGGCGGCGAGGCCTGCAGCGGACTGGTGCTGATACCCTTCAAATGCAACCTTGAGGACAGCGACCTGACGACCGAGGAGTATAATCTGGACGGACTGCTGGATTACCCGGTGCTGGCCGATGTGGGCTGCCTTGCCCTGAACGCCGACACCGATGCCGCCGGGCTGAAGGCGGCCAAGAGTGCCGCGCTGTGGCTCTACTCCAACGGTGCGGGCGAGGATGCCCTGACCGAGACGCTTGGTGTTGTCACACCGTGGAACACGGCGGCTGATTCGACCGCAGTGCTGGCTATGCAGATCGAGCAGGTCGGAACCGGCATCCTGCCCGGCGCCGTGCTTGACGCGGCCACCGCTGAGGCTCTGACCGCCAACGAGCTGAGCCTGCAGGGCAGCGAAAAGCACACCAAGGCCGAGCGCACCGCGTTTGTGGAGGGTGCTCTGGCTGCGTTGGGGGCAGGGGAATAAAGCCTTCCCCGGAGGGGGAAGCCTTTACATAGAGAAAAGAGGAACATCATGGAATTCAAACGCTGCAGTGGCATTTTGATGCCGATCTCCAGCCTGCCAGGCGGGTACGGCATCGGCAGTCTGGGTAAGCCTGCCCGCGATTTTGTGGATTTTCTGGCCGGGGCCGGCCAGACGATCTGGCAGATTTTGCCCGTAGGCCCCACCGGCTTTGCGGATAGCCCCTACCAGAGCTGCTCCGCCTTTGCGGGCAACCCTTATTTCATTGATCTGGACCTGCTGGCTGCCGATGGTCTGCTGACCCCAAAAGACTACGCGAACATCAACTGGGGCAGCGATGCCGCCAAGGTCGATTACGGTACTCTTTACGAAAAACGGTTCGCCGTGCTGCGCAAGGCATACAAGCGCTTTCTGGCCAACCGCCCTGTGCCCGGCTATGAGACCCCGTACCCCGATGACTGGTATCGCTTCCGGTTCCTGAGCAGCGATTGGCTGCCCGACTACTGCCTCTACATGGCCATTAAGGAGGCCAACGGCATGGTGGACTGGCAGCAGTGGCCCCGCGCCCTGCGCGTCCGCGAGGCGGAGGCACTGGCGGCTTTCCGCGCCGAGCACGCCGAGGAGCTTGAATTCTGGGCGTTTGTTCAGTATGAATTTGACCGCCAGTGGCGCACCCTGCACGCCTATGCCAAGGAGAAGGGCATCGCCATCATGGGTGATATCCCCATCTATGTCTCGGCTGACTCCGCCGATGCGTGGGCGGGCCGCGAACTGTTTGAGACTGATGCCGAGGGCCGCCCCCGCCGCGTAGCAGGCTGCCCGCCGGATTATTTTGCCGAGGACGGCCAGCTGTGGGGCAACCCGCTCTACGACTGGGAGTATCACCGCAGGACCGGCTATGCGTGGTGGATCAGCCGCGTGCGCCATGCACTGTCCATCTATGACATCCTGCGCATTGACCACTTCCGCGGCTTTGACACCTACTGGGCGATCCCGGCAGGGGAGACCACGGCCCGCAACGGCCGCTGGGAGCAGGGTCCCCGCATGGAGCTGTTCCGCGCGCTGCACAACGCTCTGGGCAGCCTGCCCATCGTGGCCGAGGATCTGGGCGAGATGTTTGACTCGGTCCGTGAGCTGCTTGCGGAGAGCGGCTTCCCCGGCATGAAGGTGCTGCAGTTCGCCTTTACCGGCGAGGACAGCGTGGACCTGCCCCACAACTACCCGCGTAACTGTGTGGCCTACCCCGGCACCCATGACAACAACACGCTGGCCGGCTGGTTTGGCGGGGAGCTGACCGCCGCCCAGCGCAAGCAGGCAACCGATTACTTTGCCCTGACCGGGCGGGAGGGCACCGTGCGCGGCCTGCTGCGCGGTGTGCTGGCCAGCGCGGCGGCGCTCGCCATCATTCCGCTGGCGGACTGGCTGGAGGAGCCTGCCGCCAGCCGGATGAACACACCCGGCAAGGCCAGCGACAACTGGCAGTGGCGCGCCGATGCAAAGAAGCTGACCCCCGCGCTGGCCGGTGAGATCCGCGAGCTGTCGGAGAGATATTTCCGTACAGCCCGATAATTTGTTGACTTCGTAGGATATTTTTTCGTTTTGGTTTGCAATCTTTGTGCAACGCAAGCCTTGGAAAAAGGGCCGCAGTGTGGTAAAATCGTCTATGTATTATGCAAAGGCTAAGATGCACTGTGCCGGCAACCGGCGGAAGGAAACGATATGAAACAGGACTACACCATTGCCGAGCTGCAGGCGGAGATCGCCGCGCTGCAGCAGCTATTTGACTGTGTTACACTGGCAGACCCCTGCAGAGGGCTGCTGGACCCGGCAACCCTGCAGCCGCTGGGCAAGGTGGCGGCGGTGCCTGCACTGGACACCAACGGCCGCGGTATGCGGATCATCAAGGCGGCGTCCGGGCTTGAAACCTTGCTGGCCCAGGGCATCCGCGTGGAGGGCACGCCCTGCGTGCTGATGATGCAGATGCCGCTGCCCCGCGGCCTCAATACGGACGGTGACGAGGACGCCTTTACCCGCGCCCTGAGCCAGATGCAGGAGGACCTGCGCCGCGACCATGTGACCGGTGTCTACAACGCGGTCTACCTGAATGAGGAGTTCCGCCCCCGCGCCGAGCGCGCCGCCATGGACGGCCAGCCTGTGGGCGTTGTGATGCTCCGCGTCAATGAATATTGGCAGCTGCGTGAGCATGAGAGCAGCACGGCCGCCGATTGCTGCCTGAATCTGGCCGCTGGCATCCTGCAGCTGGCTGTGGGCCCCGACCATGAAAAGGCCGCGCTGGCCCGCCTGAACGATGGTTTCTTTGCCGTGGTTACGCTGGGTACGCCCGCCGCCAAAATGGCAAAGGTCGTGCGAGAGGCGATGAACGACTCCCGCCGGGAGTTCAACATCTCGCTCTCCCGCCGCGGCAGCTTCACCGTGGCGATCGCCTCGGCCGAGTGGGGCGAGACCGCCTCTTGGGATATGATGCTCTCCCTCGCACAGCAGCGCCTGTGACCGAATAAAACAACCCCCTTGTGTACATACTGGCATTGACCGCTAAATGTACACAAGGGGGATTTTGTTATGCAGAGCGATAATGAAAAGATGCTGCAGGAAATCGTGCAGAACACCGAGATGGGCAAAAACACGCTGGATGAGCTGATGGGCCTGACCCATGACCAGAAGCTGAAGGACGAGATGCTGCGCCAGAAGCGGGAGTACCGCCGCATCAATCAGGCTGCCCACACAGCGCTGGACGCCATTGGTGCCGAGGCGCACGGCCAGAGCGCCGCTGCAAGGATGAGCGTCAGCATGGGAATCCGCACCCGGACGATGCTGGACAAATCCACCCGCAATCTGGCCACGATGCTGGCCGAGGGCAGCGGGCAGGGCGTGCTGGACTGCAAGCGCGCCGAGAAGGACTACCCCACAGCCAGCCCCGGGGCCATGCAGCTCTGCCATGAGCTGGGCCACTTCCAAAGCGAGGCCGAGCAGACCTGGAGAGGGTTTGTGTAAAAAAGAAAAAGCCTTCCCCCTGGGGGCTGCGCCCGCAGGCGCGTGTCGGAGCGCAACCGCCGAAGGCGGCTCTTGGCGCGGAGACTGAAGGTGGCCGTAGGCCGGATGAGGGGCGGCCTTCCCGCTGCAGCCTGTTCACGGGCAATCGCGGAAAAGCCGCCCCTCATCAGTCACCTTTGGTGACAGCTTCCCCCTCGGGGGGAAGCCTTTTTGTACTTACAGCTTCAAATCCCCTTCCTTGATCCAGCCCTTTTTGCGCAGGAGCTCACAGAAAAGGACGCTCAGCACGGCGGGCAGGATAAAGCAGACGAGCGCCAGCCCGGCCCAGTCAAAGGCCGTGATGACCCGGCCGCTCTCGACCCAGCCGGTATAGACGCCGATCTGGCCGACCAGACCGCAGGTGCCCATGCCGCTTGACACGGCGGGGCCGTTCATCTCAAGATGGAACAGGCAGGTGGCGACAGGCCCGGTGATGGCGGCTGCCAGCGTCGGCGGAATCCATGTGCGGGGATTGCGCAGGATGTTGGGCATCTGCAGCATGCTGGTGCCAAGCCCCTGACTGACCAGCCCGCCGATGCCGTTCTCCCTGTAGCTCATAACGGCAAAGCCGACCATCTGGGCGCAGCAGCCCGCCACGGCGGCGCCGCCGGCCAGCCCGGTCAGCCCCAGCGCTGCGCAGATGGCCGCGCTCGAGATGGGCAGCGTCAGTGCCATGCCGACGAGGACAGAAACGAGAATGCCCATCAGCAGGGGCTGCAGCTCGGTAGCCCACATAATCAGGCTGCCCACGGCGGACGCCGCTGCGCCGATGGCCGGGGCGCACAGCGCGCTGAGTCCTACGCCAACCAGAATCGTGACCGCCGGGGTGACCAGAATATCGACCTTGGTCTCCTTGCTTACCAGCTTGCCGACCTCAGCCGCAACGATTGCGATAAGGTAAGCGGCCAGCGGGCCGCCTGCGCCGCCCAGTTCATTGGCGGCACCGCCCACGGCAATCAGGCTGAACAGCACAAGCTGCGGTGCATGGAGCGCATAGCCGATGGAGGCAGCCATGGCCGGGCCTGCCACGGCAGCGGCATACCCGCCCGCTGTGACAAGAAAAGCAAGCCCGGTCTGCTGGCCCAAGGTCTTGATGATCGTGCCGATGAGCAGGCTGGCAAACAGGCCCTGTGCCATGGCGCCCATCGCGTCAATGCCGTAGCGATGCGCCGAGATGATGACATCCTTGCGCTTGAAAAAAGAACGAAGCTCTTCCATTTGTACTCTCCTCTTTCCGATAATAATGAAATTTTAGCATTTTGCGTGGGGGAATACAACCGCTTTCCCTAAAATGCGCCGAATTGCACAGATTTATTGAAAAAGCAAGCCGAATGCGGTACAATTAAATAAAATGCGGCAGGGGAGTCCGGCGGCCCGCTGCCTTACATACTGCCGGGACGGAGGTTCATTGTGGCCAACAAGAAAAAGAAAAAACACCCCGCACCCGCTGCGCAGCCCGCAGAAAAGCGTGCCCCGGCGGATTGCCCCGTACAGCCGCCCCGCACCGCGAAGCTGATGGGAGCGCTCTGCTACCTGAATGTGCTGATCCTGATTCCCGCCTGCAGCAAATGGCGGCACGATGATTTCGTAAAATTTCATCTGAATCAGGGCCTTGTGCTGCTGGCACTGGCAACGGTCTGCGCCTGTGTTGGGTTTCTGCCGCACGGCAGCGAGATGGGCCTGACTCTGACGCTGCTGGTGGACGCCCTCTCTCTGGTAGGGCTGGTGCAGACCCTGCGCGGCCTGAAAAGCCCGCTGCCGGGTGTGCGCAATATTACGAAAGGATTCCATCCGTTTGACTGAATAAGGAGATGTTTGCTATGTCTAAAGCTGTTATCTTTTTTGCCCCCGGCTTGGAGGAGTGCGAGGGCCTGCTCTGCGTGGATATTCTGCGCCGCGCCGGTGTGGAGGTGACGATTGCCGCTGTCGGCGGGGAGAAAATTGTCAAGAGCGCCCGTCAGGTCAACATTGTGGCGGATGCGCTGGCGGAGGAGCTGGACTACACGGCCTTTGACGCCTGCATCTTGCCCGGCGGTATCCCCGGTGTGCCGAACCTCAAGGCCGATGCCACGGTCAAAAAGGTCTGTCAGGACTTTGCTGCGGGCGGCAAGCTGGTGGCGGCTATCTGCGCAGCGCCTACGGCACTGGCGGCCTTCGGCGTGCTGAACGGCAAAAAGGCAACGGTCTACCCCGGCATGGACGCTGACCTGACCGCCGCCGGGGCCAGCTACACGGGCCTGCCCATCACGATTGACGAGAATATTGTCACCGGAGAGGCGCTGGGGGCAGCCATCCCCTTTGCGCTGGCGCTGGCCCGTATGCTGGCCGGTGCAGACGCCGCCAACAAGGTCAAGAGCGCCATCGTATACCAGTAAGACGGACAATAAAAACAGCCCCGGCCGGCAGGTCGGGGCTGTTGGTTTTGTTATGGGTCACTTCCGTCCGCGCTGCAGCTCGATCCATGCAAGGTCACCGCGCTCAAGGCCGTGGATCAGCACCTCGGCTGTGGCAATGTTGGTGGCAACGGGGATCGTGTGCATGTCACACAGGCGCAGCAGCATCACATCATTCGGCTCGCCGGGCTTGGCGCTGACCGGATCGCGGAAAAAGAGCAGCATGTCGATCTCACCGCAGCCGATCATTGCAGCAATCTGCTCGGAACCGCCGCGCCTGCCCGGATACAGGCAGCGCACCGGCAGCCCGGTGGCATCGTGGACGATCTTGCCGGTCACACCGGTGGCAACCAGTTCGTTCTCCGACAAAATGCGCAGATAGGCTGTGCAGAACTGCGCCATCAACTCCTTGCGGGAATCGTGGGCAATTATTGCGATTCTCATAGCTGAACTCTCCCTCCGTACAGCCGGACTGCGACTGTACACAAACGTATACTATATAATAATATATATGTACAAAAAATGCAAGTGCCGGACGGACAAAAAGACCCATAAAAGCGGCGCTATGCCGAAAACCTTGGCAGAATGGCCAAACGCGGCTGTGAAATTTTGGTGAAACAGCGCGCGGTAGTTGTGCTATAATGGAAAAAACGGACAGACACTGTATGTGATTCTGTCTAAAAGGAGGATCTACCATGAGGAAATCTGCCCAAACCGTCATCCGCCCGGATGCCTACTATACGATTGCAGCAGCCAACGGCCGCGTGCTGGAAGTGGCCGATTTCAACACCGAGAACGGTGCCTCGGTCCGTCTGTGGAGCTATGAGGGCCAGCCTTGGCAGCAGTGGAGCTTTGAGGAATCGGCCGAGGGTGAGTACCGCATCAAAAACCGCTTTACCGGCAAAGTCATGGATCTGGCTATGTCCGGCGTCAGCAACGGCACTTGGGTACACCAGTGGAGCCGCACGGCTGGTGCTGGTCAGCGCTGGCAGATCGTTGACGCGGGCGGCGGCAGGGTCAAGCTGCGCAATGTGCTCGCGGATAAGGTCATCGACCTTGTAGGTATGCGCGTTGACAACGGCACGCAGGCCCAGATCTGGCAGGATGTATTCGGTGAGAACCAGCTTTGGAGGCTCGATCCTGTGCCCGAGCGGCTGCTGAATAAGGAAACGCCTGCCCCCAAGCCCAAGGAGGAACCGCGGCGCACGACCCGCACCCAGACTGAGAAGAAAACCTCCGGCAAGGCGGCCCGGCGGACGAGTAAGAACAAGTAAGAAAAGCCTTCCCCTGCGGGGGAAGCTTTTTTTGTGGGTTGCAGGCAACGCAAAATGTTGTTATAATAGTAAAAAACCGAAAGGCAGTATGACTATGCAGTTTACCGAGCTTACCAATGTTTCGCCCGAGATCATCCGTGCTACGCAGGCGATGGGCTTTACCGATATGACCGAAATTCAGGAGAAGGCCATCCCGCTGATGCTGGGCGGGCATGATATGATCGCCAAGGCGCCCACAGGCACCGGCAAAACGGTGGCGTTCGGTATCCCCATCCTGTCCAAGGTGGATTCCGCCAGCCTCAAGCCGCAGGCAGTTGTGCTCAGCCCCACGCGCGAGCTGGCCCAGCAGATTGCGCAGGATCTGCAAAATCTGGCGCAGTTCCTGCCGGAAATCAAGATCGTCTGCGTCTACGGCGGCGCAGGCATGGATAAGCAGCAGCGCCAGCTTAAACAGGGCTGCCAGATCGTTGTGGCCACACCGGGCCGCCTGATGGACCATTACCGCCACCACGCCATTGATGTGTCACAGGTCAGGACCGTGGTGTTGGACGAGGCTGATGAGATGCTGAACATGGGCTTCTACAAGGATGTGAAGTACATCATCGACCTGATGAAGCACCGCGAGAGCCTGTCGATGTTCTCGGCCACGATCAGCCGCGAGGTGCTGGACATCGGCTGGCTGTACCAGCACAATGCCGCCGAGGTCAGTGTCCGCCCCGTTGAGGATTCCAGCCCGAAGATCGCCCAGTATAAGCTGCTGACCACCGGCCGCGACAAGCTGGCGGATGCCGCGCAGATCATCATCTCCGAGGGCTACAAGCGGGTCATGATCTTCTGCAACACCAAGTATAACACCGGTATGCTGGCCAACCAGCTGGCGCGCCTGAACTTTAATGTGGACTGCCTGCACGGCGACCTGTCGCAGGCGGAGCGCAACCGGATCATGACTCGGTTCAAGGCCGGCGAGATTGATGTGCTGGTGGCCACCGATGTCGCAGCCCGCGGCATTGATGTCTCCGATGTGGACGCGGTCATCAACTACGATGTGCCTGAGGAAAACGAGCATTACACCCACCGCATCGGCCGCACCGGCCGTGCCCGCAAGCAGGGCGCAAGCTACCTTTTTTACACGAAGGAGGAGCAGAAGCGAGTCGAGCAGCTGCTGCGCCTGACCCGCAACACCGATGACTGCAAGAGCGTAAAGTTTGACTTCAACCACGAGCATCTGAAGGTGGAGGAAAAAGCAGCGGAGGATAAGTTCCAGATCAAGGCGTATTTTTGAGAAAGGTTTCCCCCCTTGGGGGAAGCTGTCCGCGGAGCGGACTGATGAGGGGCAAGCTTGCCCTTATTGTCCGCAAATGGATTGCCATGGCGGACGCGCACCGACATGCGCCCGCGGGGCGTTGAGGTCTCCGCGCCTGAAACAAAAAGCACCTGCCTGATTTCTACACAGGCAGGTGCTTTTTATTAGAATTTACAGGCTCTCGATCATCCGTGCGACGATTTCCGTCGCGGTTTTGATGTACTCCGCAATGCTGAACTGCTTGACGACCAGAACCTCATAGCCGCTCTCGTCCGCGTTGTCGCTCATGGCGCGCAGGATGACGCAGGGGACATTGTTGCGCCCGGCGATCTGGCTGACCGCAGCGCCCTCCATCTCGACACAGTCGGGATGGCACTTTTCCTCGATGGCTTTTTTCGTCTCGGCATCGCCCACAAAGGTGTCGCCGGTGGCGATCTTACCCGCAATGGCCTTCACGCCGCAGGCCGCGCAGGCGTCCAGCGCGGTCTGCACAAGAGCGGGGTCCCCGTGGTATTCGGTCTGGAACGGTGCGCTTTGGGCGATCATGCTCAGCTCTGCGTCGTGGTAAACGACCGTCTCGCCGATGCAGACATCGCCGATGCCGATCTTGCTGGTCATGTTGCCGGCAATACCGCTGAAAATCAGCCTGTCAATGCAGTATTTTGTGCAAAGCACCTGCACGGTGGAGGCGGCGTTGGCCTTGCCCATGCCTGCACAGCAGACAACGACCTGCTTGCCGTGCAGGGTGCCGCAGTGGTATTCTACCCCGGCGTACTGCTCCTTGGTTACATTTTCCAGCCGGGCACACAGCTGGTCCACTTCATCGGGCATAGCGCCCATAATGCCAATAATCATCTTGAATTCTCCTAAAAAAGGCGTTATACGGGCAATTATACATTGAACAGGAACTCGATGACATCGCCGTCATTCACAACATATTCCTTGCCCTCGGTGCGCTGCAGGCCCTTGGACTTGACGGCGGCATAGTTGAAATCGGCGTCCTCAAGGTCCTTGTAGGCAATGACCTGTGCGCGGATGAAGCCGCGCTCAAAATCGCTGTGGATCTTGCCGGCGGCCTGCGGGGCCTTGGTGCCGCGCTTGATAGTCCAGGCACGGCACTCCTTTTTGCCGTCAGTCAAAAAGCTGATAAGACCCAGCAGCTCATAGCTGGCCTTGATGAGCTTGTCCAGACCGGTGGATTCAATGCCCATTTCCTGCAGGAATGCGATTTTTTCCTCCTGCGTGGAGCCGGCAATGTCCTCCTCGGTCTTGGCGCAGATGGGGATGGCCTGCGCATTTTCCTCCTTGGCGCGGGCGGCCACCAGCGGGAAGTAGGGATTCTCGTCCAGTCCGCCGAGCAGATCGTCCTCGCCCACATTGCAGGCGTAGATCACAGGCTTGGCGGAGAGCAGGCCCAGCTCCTTGCGGACGGCCTTCTGTGCATCGTCACCCTCGTCAAAGTCGAAGGAGCGCGCCGGTTTGCCGCCCTCAAGCCATGAGGCCAGCTCCGCCAGCCAGCCGGCCTCCGCCGCGGCAGCCTTGTTGCCGGTTTTGGCGGCTTTCTGCTGGCGGCCAAGGCGGTTGCTGACGACCTCCAGATCGGCCAGAATCAGCTCCAGATCAATGGCATCAATATCGCGGATCGGGTCAACGCTCTCGGGCTTGTTGACATCCTCCACAACATGGATGATGTTGTCATCGTCAAAGCAGCGCACCACATGGACGATGGCATCGCACTCGCGGATATGCCCCAGAAACTTGTTGCCGAGGCCCGCGCCCTGACTGGCGCCCTTGACAAGGCCTGCAATATCGACAAATTCAACAATGGCAGGGGTTTTCTTGTCGGTCTGCCAAATCTCGGCCAGCTTGTCCAGCCGTGCATCAGGCACCGGCACAATGCCGGAGTTCGGCTCAATGGTGCAGAAGGGGTAGTTGGCTGCCTGCGCATTCTGTGTGCTGGTCAGCGCATTGAACAAAGTCGATTTGCCCACATTGGGCAGACCCACGATACCTAATTTCATAGCGTTTTGTATCTCCTGTCATTGGATTTTGACATATAGACAAAGTATATCACACATCGTGCATCTTTTCAAGGCTGCAAGTAGCTGGCGAGCCTATATTCGGTGCATGCATGAGTGAGTAACAGTAAAAAGCCCCTTTCAACTGCCATACAGCAGCCAAAAGGGGCTTAAATCGTACTATAACATCTATCGTAGTTGAGCTACGATTTTTCTCAACAATTGTCGCAGCAAAACTGAGTTTTGCGCGGCGCGGCGGTTAAGCAACGCGGCCAACTGTTGATTGGATGTCTATTTTAGTGCGATACTTCGCAGAAATCTTTCGACTACAGCTCGGCGAAGTACTTAATGGTGCGGACCATCTGAGAGGTGTAGGAGTTCTCGTTGTCGTACCAAGAAACGACCTGAACCTGATAGGTGCCCCGTCAATTATTATCGCTGTATAGCTGTTTTTTCGTTCTTTTGGTGGCTGTATGCTTTCTTTTTTCGTAGCGAAATTTCACAACAATTGTCGTAGTTGGGAAACTTCTTTATTTCTTTATTTAGGTGTTGACCTTCGTAGCAGGATTCTTGCTTTTTCTACCCTCTTTCTATTGCTTTATTGCGGCTTTCCAGCCTGTTTTATATACTCCCTCTAACGCCGCTGCGCGGCGCTGAGAGGGGCTGTAACGGTTTATGCGGTGGTATGCTGACGAATCAGTTTATCAAGCGTAGGGCGCGAAATTTCAAGCGTTTTTGCAAGCTGTGCCTTGTTCAACTCGCGGTTCAAATAGCGCTGATACTGTGCGGCAAAATCGTCCGCTTTGACCTCTTTGCGGCCTTTGAACTTGCCTTGTGCTTTTGCAATAGCGATACCCTCGCGCTGGGCGTTGACCCGGAGACGGCCTCCAAGGACGCCTGCAAGGTCGAGCACGACCTGAGCGAGGAGACCTACAGCAAGATGATCGCCTTTGCGGAAAAGGCGGAAAAAGAGCTGTAATTTGCCGATTACGAAAAGGAACGCCCCGAAGGCATGACGCTTTCGGGGTGTTTGTAATTTTGGGAAATACATCGTAGGGGCGGGTTCCATATCCGCCCATGGGGCTTTACGGTTGCCGTAACGTTGGCCGGCGGAGCGGGGGGCACCCCGCCCTACACCAACGATACCGTTGGCAATGTCCACTTATATGCCAAAAGGGGCGAACCTTGGGTTCGCCCCTTTACGCATCTTACAAAATCAATACAGCGGCTTGCTCTCCGGCTCCTGCGCGGGCTCGGTCGGCTCGGCTGCGGGGGCAGCGGCGGGCTGACGGCGCGCGGCGGCGACCTCCTGATGGAAGGTCACGGGGTTCGCGTGGTAGCGCTTCTCGATCTCAGCGTCGTAGCCGATCATCGCATCGGGATAGGTGCTCTGCATCTGGCGCAGAATCTCCTGCGCTTCGTCCTCATTGCGGACGTAGATATCGTGGCAGGCACGTTTCTCCTTCGCGCCGAAAACGCGCACCATCAGCTCTTTTCTCACGGTCAGGATGCCGTAAGCTTTGTGGCGCACTGTGTACTGGTACGCCCAGACCACGTCGTCACCGGCCAGCACCCAGGAATTGCCGCCCTTGTCGTACATCAGCCAGCTGCGGTTCATGCGGACCTTGCCATCCTGCATCGTGTCCTCGTAGAAGCGGTCGAGGGCCTGCTCGGTGGCCTGCGGGTCGTCCGAAGCCTTGATGTAGTTGCGAATCTGCTTCTGGAAGCCACCCGTCAGGGAGCGGACGACAAACCAAATCAGCAGTGCCAGCACCAGCAGCATCACAATGCCCATGAAGCCCAGCACAAAGGTATCGCTGCCGTCGATCTCGTCATCGGTCAGCACCAGCGGCAGGAAGGTGCAGCCGTCCTCCAGACCGATGTCGTCATAGCTGAAACCGGCGTCGATGAAGTAGTCCTCCCACAACTGCTTGGTCTCATCGTCCATCCGCTTCAGGGTGCCGCGCACGGTCACGTAAGAGCCGTCCCACTCGTAGCTGCCATCCTCGTCGTCCAGCATGCGCGCGGTGTCGTCGACGACCGCCTCGGCGTCGTCGATTTTGGACGCGGGCACTTCCAGACCGATGTAAATGGTTGCATCCGGCGTGTTGATGGGCATAATGTACTCACGCGCGGAGACCTCATCGCGCTTGCCGCTCTCGCTGCGGACGGTTTCGGCGTAGTAGTCGATCAGGGTATCGACGTCCATCGTGATATATTGTCCCTGCAGGGAGAGGATGTCCTCGTGGTCGTCCAGCGGCTCAAAGTAGGCGGGGCCGGCCAGCATCTTGACGATGCCGGGGCCAAACACCACGCCGAGGGCGGCCGTGACGATGCCCAGCACGATGATGCACCACAAATTGCCGAGCAGGGTTTTCTTTTTCAAGGATTCCAGCATTTTGTTTCCTCCATTCTTTTTGTTAGGGTTCACAATAAGTGTAACAGTTTGTTCATATATTGTCAACCGATTGCGCATGTTTGCGCAAGAATTTTGATAAATTAATATACTTGCCCTTCCTCTTCGCTCACCGTCGGCGTGGACAATAAATTTTCTGTCTTTTCTTGATTCTTGTTCTCCGCATTTTCCTCGCTGGTCGCGTTTTGTGCGGTGCTTTCTTCCGCGGCGTTTTGCTTGTTTAACTCGTCCATGTTTTTCTCCTCCCCGTTGTCAGATGCAACAGTTTCCGATTTCTATTCTAGATAAATCTTATCTAAAAGTCAATAGACAAATTCTATCTAGCATATCCTTTTACTAAAAAGGAAGGCAGGTAGATACATCATGGAAAACCGCGTCCGGGAACTACGCGAGGACAACGACTACACACAGCAATACGTCGCCGATAAAATCGGCATCACGCAGCGCAAATACAGTTACATCGAAACCGGCACACAGCAGCTTACCGCTGAAATCCTCGTTGCACTTTCCACACTTTACAACGTCAGTGTGGATTATCTGCTCAAGCAGACGGACACGCCGCAGCGTTACCCCGCGCCCCACCGCCGCAAATAAAACAAAACCCCGCCCCTTCCGGTCAAACCGGAAGGGGCGGGGTTCAGCTATTTAATTCGCAGTTAAGCTACTCGCAGATTACAGCTCAGCGAAGTACTTAATGGTGCGGACCATCTGAGAGGTGTAGGAGTTCTCGTTGTCGT
>ENA-OWPB01001202-OWPB01001202.1-human-gut-metagenome-genome-assembly--contig:-NODE-1202-length-25345-cov-37.203163_pt1 | contig 25345 bp, 24 predicted proteins | sample MGYA00248260_ERZ651838 | MGnify/ENA primary metagenome ERZ651838 (study PRJEB26924, sample SAMEA4378304) | human gut metagenome | biome: human gut; feature: human-associated habitat; material: faeces...
ATGCCCGGCGAACAGGAACATCATATTTCGTCTGTACCGTTTTTCTTTTTCATTAACATATAAAATTCACGACTTGTGAGAGGACGCTTATATCTGCCCTTCACACCCTGTAAAAGCACCACGGAATCTGCGACACTACGCCAATCAAACTCCGGTTATGCTTCCAGTTTCAAAATATAAATGCAGTTCGGTTTGTCAACCTTGATCGGTTTTCCTTCCCAGATAGAGTATTTCTTCTCGTAGTCCACTGCATAAAATGCAATATCATTGGATGCATTATTCAGAGTCAGATAATGTTTTTCATCCGGGAAGATTGCAAGCATCTTAGGGAAATCGCTGCAGACTCTCGTCTGGAATGTGACGGAAAGAGTTCCCTCTTTTGGATCGATCGCATAGCAGATAACAGAGTTTACACCGGAATTACTTACATATAAATACTTTCCGCTCCTGGAAACTTCCATACCGGATGCTGCGCAGACATCATCATCTTTTGGTCCCATCGTGGTGATCGTCTGGATTTTTTCGAATACAGGCATATCATCCACAATCTTATAACTGTACACTTCTACCTGATTCAGCAATTCGTACAGAATATATGCAAATCTGCCGTCTCTGGAGAAACGGATCATACGAGGAGCTGACTCCAGTGGTCCACGGATAATATCAACCAGCTCTAATTTTCCGTATTCATAATCGACACGGTAAATTTTTACCTGATCCAGTCCGTTATCAACTGCACAGAGGAACTTCTGATCCGGTGTCAATTTTACACAGTCTACATGTGGAATAAAATTACGCTGTGCAATACTTCTTCCCATTCCCTTGTGGAAAATACCATCTGCGATATCGCCAATGCTTCCATCTTCATTCAAATGCATCATCGTAACACGTCCATCATGATGTCCACCTACAAAAAGATAACGGTTCTCATCATCCACTTCGACATAACAGCCTCTCATACCACCTATCCACTGTTCGTTGATTGGTTCAAGATCTCCGTCTTTTAAAACTTTGAAAGCTTCCACACCTTCATCTGCAATAGAATAAAGGAATTTTCTGTTCTTGGATACAACAAGATCAGATGGATTATTGATTGGAACGACTTTGCGTTCCGTCATATATCCTTTCGTTACATCAACATCATAAATATGAATTCCTACACTGTTCTCATGGGTATAGGTGCCCACATATGCTACATATTTTTCCTGTGCCATACTCGTAACCATTCCTTTCCAGTCCGTTTATTGTGATTCAGCTCCATATAAACTGCTGAACTGTCACTCTCGTCTACTCTTTTCTGCGTAAAATATCATACATTTCCAATGGATGTCCCAGATCAATATATAATACCTGCTTTGGATGTGGCGCAGATTCCATATCATTGCCTTCCTCATCCACGATGCGCTTTACCGTAACTTCAATATTCTCTCCATCCGGCTTCATCACTTCAATCTGCTCACCAACGGAAAACTTATTACGCTGTTCAATACGATATAGCCCTTCTTCATTTGTTTCGCCCACAATACCGAGGTATGTGTATTCTTTCAAATAAGTATTGTTATCGTAAATCTGCGCTTCATCCGATGGCTTTCCATAAAAGAAACCGGTGGTAAACTGGCGGTAAGTGCAGTTTGAGATCTGATCTAAATACCATGGCATATTTTGCTGATAAAGCTCCGGTGATTTCTTATAATCATCGATTGCCTTACGATATGTTCTTGCCACAGTCGCAACATAGAGTGCTGTCTTCATTCTACCCTCTATTTTAAAACTGTCAATACCTGCATCGAAAAGATCTGGAATATGTTCGATCATGCAGAGATCTTTTGAGTTAAAAATATAGGTTCCACGCTCATTTTCATATACCGGCATATATTCATTTGGTCTGGTCTCTTCCACGATGGAATACTTCCATCTGCATGGATGGGTACATGCTCCCTGATTTGCATCTCTTCCGGTAAAATAATTGGAGAGCAGGCAGCGTCCGGAATAGGAAATACACATTGCACCATGCACAAACGTCTCGATCTCAAGATCATCCGGAATATGTTCCCGGATCTCTTTGATCTCCACAATTGATAACTCTCTTGCAGAGACGACACGTTTTGCTCCAAGTCCATACCAGAACAGATAAGTTGCATAGTTTGTGTTATTCGCCTGTGTGCTGACATGACGCTCAATCTCAGGACAGACCTCTTTTGCAATCTGGAATACGCCCGGATCCGCAATAATCAGCGCATCCGGTTTTATTTCCCTTAACTTTTTGAAATATTCCCGCACACCCTCAAGATCGTCGTTGTGCGCCAGAATATTTGCGGTGACATAAACTTTTACATCATGCGCATGTGCAAATTCAATTCCCTCTTTCATTTCTTCCATGGAAAAATTCTTTGCTTTTGCACGGAGTCCAAACGCCTCGCCACCAATATATACTGCATCTGCGCCGTAAATAACAGCTATTTTTAATACTTCAAGGCTGCTTGCCGGTATTAAAAGTTCCGGTCTTCTCATTCCTTTTGTATCCTTCCTTTCCTATTTCTTCACACTCACGGTAATTCCATCTCCGATCGGCAGCACCGAAGTTACCAGCTCGTCGGAATGCGTCAGTTCGTACAGATATTCCCTCATTCTCTTATAAATCGTACGGTTTCTTCTCGTCACAATAAAATGGGATTCGATAATATCTCCGTCCTGCAAAACATTGTCTGATACCAGAATTCCTTCCGGTTTTAACAATCTTAAGATTTCCGGCATAAAATGGATATACTGCCCTTTTGCGGCATCCATAAAAATAAAATCAAACGGTTCCCGCAATTCTTTTAAGATATCTGCTGCATCCCCCTCTAAGAGGGTGATCTGTTTTTCTTTTCCTGCCCGCACAAAATTTTCTTTTGCAATGGGAATTCTTTTTTCATAATTCTCAATTGTGGTGATTTCACATGGGATTGGATTGTATTCAGCCATTAAAATTGCTGAAAATCCAACTGCTGTTCCAACTTCAAGGATTCTTGCGGGTCTTTTTATCGATAAGATCAGTTTCAGAAAGCTCTGCATTTCCTTGCGCACGATCGGCACATAAGTTTCCAGTGCCTCACGTTCTATCTCATCTAAAATTTCTGTATTCCCGGTATCCAGGGAATTGATATATGTTACCAGTCTCTCGTCAACGATCACTTCTATTCCTCTCCTGTGACTGTATCTGCATCTTTCTGTGTATCGGTTGTCTCTTCAGTTGTCTCTTCGGTAGTGCCTGTGACCGTCTCCGTGTCGTCTGTAGAACTCTGCTCCGGTTCTGCTGCCATAAGCACCATCATATCTCTCGCTGTCATGGACGTATTCAATGTGTAGACACCGGAATGAAGCCTGCCGGAGTAAGCAGACACTTTTAACTGTACAAAAAAGAGCTTTGCATTCTCCACAAGACCTTTTTCTTTCAGTTCCTTTGCGATGTCCATGTCTGACATATCGTCTGAGATCTGGACGATAACATCCCTGCCCGGCTCTGCATCGACAGGTGCCTCTGTAAATACACGATAGCCAAAATCATAGCAATATGTTCCAATTTTCACAAATCCGATCAATACAAGCAAAATGACAAGTATTGAAAAACTAATGCTGACAAAACGAAAAACTACTTTGTTCAAATTCATCTCTTCCCTCATGATTCCTCAAAGCCAACTTCAAATTCCAGTCCCTCGATCAAAGTCCAGTTGATCTGCTGCACAATTTTGCAGAGTGCATTTTCTGCTGCAAGATACTCTGACACCATAGGATTCTTCCGAAACTCCCGGTACTCATTCTCCATGCGGTCTGTCTCTTCATACAAATCCACGGTGCCCTGACTGTTCTGCAGCAAATAATTCTTCTTACGAAATTCTGTGATCTGGCTTTCCAGTTTTGGAAAGCCATGTACCTTTTCCTTAATTGCCTGATATCGGATGAATTCCTCACTGTTTCTGATCGCAGTCATTAATCCATCCATAGCATCTTCTATCTGACTCATATATGCTCCCAAGCTGTTTTTTCAAATGCTTTATACTTCCATAATAATCGGCATGATCATCGGACGTCTCTTTGTCTCTTTCCATACAAAATCACTGAGAGAATCTTTGATCTCCGTCTTGATCTTGCCCCAGTCTGTGATGCCTTTATCCATGCAGTACTGCATTCTCTCATCCAGCACCTGCTTTGCTTCCTCCATGAGTGTCTCTGCACCGCGGACATAAACAAATCCACGGGATACGATATCAGGTCCTGCAAGCACCTGTCCTGAGCCGCCTTCCAATGTCAATACAACTATGATAATACCATCTTCTGCCAGATGCTGTCTGTCTCTCAATACGATATTACCGACATCTCCGACACCAAGTCCGTCTACCATGATCGCTCCGGTATGAACTTTTCCGGTCACTGCCGCGCTCTCCTCGTCGAGTTCTAATACGTCGCCGGAAGATAAGATAAAGATATTGTCCTTGTCAATTCCAAGTTCCTCTGCCACTCTCGCCTGTGCGATCAGATGACGGTATTCTCCATGCACCGGGATCGCATATTTCGGTCTCACCAGAGAGTAGATCAACTTAATCTCCTCCTGACACGCATGACCGGATACATGTACATCCTGGAAAATAACCTTTGCACCTTTCATGGACAGTTCATTGATAATATTGGAAACTGCCTTCTCATTTCCAGGGATCGGGTTGGAACTTAACACGATCGTATCGTTTGGCTTGATCGTCACTTTGCGGTGAATGCCGGATGCCATTCTTGACAGTGCCGCCATGGACTCACCCTGACTTCCGGTTGTAATAATGACAGTCTGTTCATCCGGATAATTTTTTAACTGTTCAATATCGATCAGTGTGTTATCCGGGATATTAATATATCCAAGTTCGCTTGCAGTGCCGATAATATTTACCATACTACGGCCTTCCACGATTACTTTTCTTCCATTCTTATACGCTGCATTGATGATCTGCTGCACACGGTCTACATTCGATGCAAAAGTTGCAATAATAATTCTTGAATTCTTATTGTCATCAAAAATGGCATCAATCGTTCTGCCAACAGACTTCTCTGACATGGTAAATCCCGGTCTCTCCGCATTTGTACTGTCGCACATTAATGCAAGAACTCCTTTTTTACCGATCTCACCAAATCTCTGAAGATCAATTGCATCTCCAAATACCGGTGTGTAATCTACTTTAAAGTCTCCTGTATGCACAACAATTCCTGCCGGTGAATAAATGGCAAGTGCTGCAGCATCCTGGATACTGTGATTTGTCTTGATAAATTCCACACGGAAACATCCAAGGTTGATATGCTGTCCGTATTTTACAACTTTACGTTTTACTTTTGTGAGCATATTGTGCTCTTTTAATTTGTGTTCGATAATACCATTGGTAAGTTTTGTTGCATAAATCGGTGCATTTACCTCTTTTAACACATAAGGGATCGCACCGATATGGTCTTCATGACCATGTGTGATAAAGAATCCCTTTACTTTATCAATGTTGTCTTTCAAATAGGTAATATCCGGGATCACAAGATCGATTCCATACATGTCGTCTTCCGGGAATGACAATCCGCAATCCACAACAATGATACTGTCCTCATACTCAAAAGCTGTAATATTCATTCCAATCTGCTCTAATCCGCCAAGTGGAATGATCTTAAGTTTTGAGGAATGTTCATTCTGTTTCAAGTCTTTTCCTCCATCTTTATTTTTTCCGCTCTTTTTCACTTTTACAGTCTCTGCAGATGCACTTCTTGTTTTCTTCTCTGCTCTGGCTTTCTTTTCAGCCTTTCCGCCTTTTTCTTCTTTCCCTGCTGCCTCGTCTGTTTTCTTCTTTCTGGCTGTTGTATTCTTTCGTGCCGGTCTGCGTGCAGGTTTCTTCTCTGCCGCAGCATTTTCCATTGTCTCTGTGATCTCTTTACGATTCTCTTCCGCAGTAAGATTTTCTGTTATATTTTCCTGTTTCTTCAAAATTCCAATTCCATTTCTTAATTTACTAATATTCAATATCTGCATCGTCAATTAATTCCGCAAACACTTTACCAAGAGCTGCAAGTTCGTTGTCATCTTCCACCATCTCGTAGACAACATCATCATTTTCATCTGCAATCTCTTTTAAAATATATGCTTCACTGTCTCCATCCTCTTCTTCTGTTACAAAAAGAAATTTTTTTCCATTGATCTGTGTCTCTTCCAACACATAAAATTCAATTTCCTCTTTTGTGTCCGGATCTGTAAAAACAACTTTTTCCATCTTTCTTCCTTTCTTATATTTTTCTAATCTGCTGCCGTCATTTGGATTACTTTCTATGGACCTTATTTTTCTTCCGGATGCATTGCGAGATAATCAAGATATCCCTGCAGAATAAAAACAGCAGCTATCTCGTCCACAAACTTCTTGCGGTCTTCCCTGCGGATTCCCGATTCCATCATATGCTTATCTGCTGATACGGTCGTCAGCCTCTCATCCCACAGAATCACATGAAGTCCGGTACGACGCTCCAACATTTCTTTGAATTCTTTTGTTTTTTCGCAGCGCTCACCCTCTGTATTATTCATGTTCTTAGGATAACCTAAAACAATGCGCTCTACGTTATATTCTTTGATAATTTCCTCAATTCTTGCCAGAGACTGGCGCAGTTTATTAGGGGACTGTCTTCTGACAATCTCCAGTCCCTGCGCAGTAAATAAAAGCTCATCGCTGACTGCCACACCAACAGTCTTTGAGCCGTAATCTAAACCTAATATTCTCATTCAAAATCTCCATGCCTCTGTCCTTCATCCGGACAGACTTTTCCTGTAAGGCATATATTAATCTGTACTTATCCGTTTCTTCTTAAGTACATTAATTCCAATGATTATTCTTAATATATGCTTTCAATACCTCTTCTACTAATTCGTCACGCTCTACTTTCATGATCAGACTTCTTGCATTATTATGACTGGTGATATAAGTAGGATCACCTGACATAATATATCCAACAATCTGATTCAGTGGATTGTATCCTTTCTCGCTCAGTGCACGATACACAATTGCAAGTACATCCTTTACCTGCAGTTCCGGCTCCTTCTCCACTCTGAAATATTGCGTATTATTGATGTTCTGCATAATTGTCACGCCCTTATACTCTTCTTTACTCTATGGTAAGAAAGTAATCCTTCAGTTTATTCTAATATAGTTTGTCCTAAAATTCAACCATAAGATAGATATCATCTGTCAATCTGCCCTGGATCGTTCCTTTCACAAACTGATTCGAAAGGTCAGCTGCCGACTTCACAGCGATCTTTACATACTCTTTTGTGTATCCGGTAAAATATTTTTCACCTTCCAATTCATAAGCTTCTTCCATCAGAGCTGTCACCTGTTTTCCGACATAGTATTCCCGGAATTCTTCAGACATTTTCTTCTCTAACGCCAGAAGGATATTGCTCCGCTCTTTTTTCACCGGTTCCGGAACCTGATGTTCCATCACGGCTGCCTTTGTTCCTTCTCTCTTAGAATACTGGAAGATATGCATTTCATAAAAATGAATACGTTCGAGATATTCTTTTGTAACCACAAATTCTTCCTCTGTCTCTCCCGGAAAACCTACGATCACATCTGTCGTGATGGCAGGATGGTCAAAATGTTTTCTTAAAATCTGACATCCCTCTTCATATTCCTTTGTATCATATCTGCGGTTCATGCGTTGCAGTGTGGCATCGCATCCGCTCTGTAAGGAAAGATGGAAATGCGGACAGATTTTTGGCAGCCCTGCAAGTGCCGTCGCAAATCCATCCGTCACGATTCTTGGTTCTAAGCTTCCAAGCCTTATCCGCTCAATCCCATCGACATTATGCACTTCCCGGATCAGCTGAAGCAGATCGCCGCCGGTATCCACACCATAGGAACTCAAGTGGATCCCTGTGAGGACGATCTCCCTGAATCCATGTTCCGCAAGACGTTTCACTTCCCGGATCACATCTTCAGAATTTCTGCTCCGCACCCTTCCTCTGGCAAAGGGAATGATACAGTAGCTGCAGAACTGGTTACATCCGTCCTGTACCTTGATAAAAGCTCTGGTATGCTCTGCGGTGCGCTCTAAGAACATTTCCTCATATTCCTGCTTCTCATGATTGATATCGATCACATTCCCACACTTTCCGTGGTCATTCTCATATGCTTCGATCATCGCAAGAAGCTCATGTTTTTTGTTATTTCCAATAATGATATCCACCGTATCATCAAGCAGTGCCTCTGCCTCTTTTGTCTGCACATAACATCCGGCACCTACGACGATTGCATCCGGATTCATCTTTTTTGCCTTATGCAGCATCTGTCTTGACTTGCGGTCCGCCATATTCGTAACGGAACAGGTATTAATGACATAAACGTCCGCAAATTCTGTAAATGGAACGATCTCATAACCTGCATTTTCCAATATCTGCTGCATTGCCTCTGTTTCATATGCGTTTACCTTGCATCCCAAATTGTGCAGTGCGGCTTTCTTATTTATTTTCATTTGATACTCCTATTTTGTGTTGACTTTTCCATAAAAAACCATTACTATAAAGTTAAATTTGATAGCTAATAAGGAGGTTTTTTAACATGAAAACAGTACAGATTTCTTTAAACTCTATTGACAAAGTAAAATCCTTTGTTAATGCGATCACCCAGTTCGAGTTTGACTTCGATTTAATCTCTGGAAGATATGTGATCGATGCAAAATCCATTATGGGTATCTTCAGTTTAGATTTATCCAAACCAATTGATTTAGCAATTCATGCTGAAAGCAATATGGATGAAATCATGGAAGTATTAAAACCATATTTAGTTTAATCCTTTCCGAAGATTTAGAGCCACAGAAGATAAATTCTGTGGCTTTTTCTTTTTGCAGCGGACAGTTCCGTTTTCCGATACTGCCTGCCTTTTTCTGTTTTATCCCTCGATATGGATCACTTCTACCGTGTCAATTGCTTTCTGCATTAACGCATCAATCTTTTCGCTTAACTTTCTCTCATCATTGTGGATCACATTTAAGTTTGGTTTTGTCACTGGATGTTTTGCAACAAAAATGGTACAGCAGTCTTCATATGGAAGAATGGATGTCTCATACGCATCAATCTTTTCAGAGATTGTGACGATCTCCTGTTTGTCGAATCCAATGAGCGGACGGTAAACCGGTATCGTACATACCTCGTTCGTTGCTGCAAGGGACTGCATCGTCTGGCTTGCCACCTGTCCGATACTCTCTCCGGTGATAAGACCGAGACACTTATTCTCTTTTGCAAAATGCTCTGCCAGTTTCATCATGTAACGGCGCATGATGATCGTCAATTCCTCATGCGGACACTGCTCGTAGATATAAAGCTGGATATCCGTAAAGTTCACCACATGCAGATTGATCGGTCCTGAATATTTTGCGACGATTTTTGCAAGGTCAACGACTTTTTGTTTTGCACGTTCCGAAGTATATGGCGGTGCATGGAAATAAGTAGCATCGATCGTAACACCGCGTTTTGCGATCATATATCCAGCCACCGGACTGTCGATCCCGCCGGATAAAAGCAGCATTGCCCTGCCGTTCGTTCCTACCGGCATTCCACCCGGTCCCGGAATAATCGTTGAGTATACGTTAATTTTTGCACGGATTTCAATATTAAATACCACCTGTGGATGATGCACATCTACTTTTGTCTCCGGGTAAGCATCTAAAATCTTCTCGCCCATGGCTGCATTGATCTCCATAGACTCCATCGGATAATTCTTTCTCGCGCGGCGGGCATTTACTTTAAATGTAAAATGTTTGTCCGGGTACACCTTATCAATGTATGCAATGACTTCCTCTGCAAGTTTGTCAAATCCTTCGTCTTCCAATAATACAACCGGGCAGATACCGACGATACCAAACACACATTTTAATGCTTCCACAACCTCATCATAATCATAGCCGCTCAGCGTGTCGACATAAATTCTTCCCTGCTCTTTCCGGACAAGAAATTCTCCGTCTGCCTTTTTCAATGCATGGTTGATCTGGCTTACCAATGCATCTTCAAATAAATATCTGTTTTTTCCTTTGATTGCGATCTCCGCATATTTGATCAAAAATGATTTATACATGTTTTCTCCTTTTTCATGTCTTTTGTTAATTTTTCACAATTCAATTTACACTTTCATGAATTTCGCAATTGCCGGACTACTTTCTCGTATAACGTCGAAGCTTTGGCACAACCTCGTTCATGACTTCCAGGGCATAATCGATCTCTTCCTCTGTGGTATGCACGGAAAAGCTGAACCGGATCGTCGAATCCAGCAGATTATTCTTAAGTCCGATGCTTGTCAATGTATGGCTCACGGACGGTTTGTTCGAGGAACATGCACTTCCCGCTGACACATAAATTTTTCTGTCCTCTAATGTGTGGAGCATAACCTCACTGCGCACACCGTCAATGCTCACACTTACAATCTGTGGTGCGGAATCACGTCCTGTCTTTCCGTTGACAGACACACCTTCTATTTTTAAAACGCCTTCCACAAAACGCTGTTTGATCTGATAAAGATGGTCAATTTTTTCCTCAAAGTTTTCATAAATCTCTTCGGAAGCCTCACCTAACGCAGCAACGCCCGGTACGTTCTCGGTTCCGGAGCGCATGCCCTTCTGCTGCCCGCCACCGTAAATCAGCGGTTTTACCTTCGTCTTATCTTTGATGAACAGAAATCCTGTTCCTTTCGGCGCATGGATTTTATGTCCGCTGACAGAAAGCATATCAATCCCCAGTTTTTTCGGAAAAATACGGTACTTTCCATATGCCTGGATTGCATCTACGTGTACCAATGTATTCGGATTTTTTTCTTTGATCACCTTGATTGCTTCTTCAATCGGTTCCACTGCTCCGATCTCATTGTTGACCATCATCATAGAGACAAGGATCGTGTCCTCACATACCGCCTCCCGCAGTTCGTCCAGTGAAATGATACCATCTGCATCCACTTTCAGATAAGTCACGCGAAAGCCAAGTTCCTCTAAATATCCTGCGACTGCCGAAACAGACGCATGTTCTATTGATGTCGTGATAATATGATTTCCGGCTCTTTTATTTGCCAGTGCTGCTCCGATCAGTGCGGTATTGTTTGATTCTGTCCCTCCGGATGTGAAAAGGATTTCTTTCTCATCCACCTTTAACGTCTTTGCGATCTTTTTCTTAGCCTCTTTGATATAGTTCTCTGCTTCCACACCTTTCATATGAAGTGAGGATGGATTTCCGTAATCTTCCATCAGAACTTTTACCATCAAATCTTTTGCACGTTCACTGCAACGGGTTGTTGCAGAATTATCCAAATAAACTTCTGTCAAATTTGTTTCCATAATTATCCTTCTTTATATCTCTCAATCATCTGATAACTTTCGACTCACAAATTTCTATCATCAGACAACTTTGGCACTGTTATTCTATCATATCACTGCTCTCAAGCTGATAGCCCAAAATCGCAAGTGCTGCGATACCCGCTGTCTCCGTCCTTAAAATTCTTTTTCCAAGGGAGATTAGCTGCATCTCGTCCTGCACCAGTGCAATCTCTTCCGGCGCAAATCCGCCCTCCGGTCCGATAAACACTGCGATACTTTCGCCTTTTTTTATCTGTTCCATCGCAGCCTTCGTCCCTGCCATTCCATGCTCGTTTTCATAGGGAACCAGTTTCACATCCAGTTCCTTGGCATATGCTACAGCTTCTTTGTACGACATCGGCATCTTCACTTCCGGGATCAGACTTCTCTTTGACTGTTTTGCTGCGCTCTCTGCGATCGCCTGCCAGCGCATCACCTTTGATTTTGCCTTTTTGTCATCTAACTTTACCACACAGTTTTTCATGGCAACCGGAATGACCTCATAAACTCCGAGTTCCACGGTTTTCTGAATGATCCATTCCATCTTGTCATTCTTCGGAAGCCCCTGAAACAGATAAATCCTGCATGGCAGTTCTGTGCTTTCCGCTTCTTTTTCCAAAATATCCGCACGCACAAAGCTTTCTGTAATATCAGATATACTACAAAAATAGTTTTGTTCACTTCTGGTGCACACGCGGATTTTCTCTCCCGGTTTCATCCGCAGCACATTTTTAATATGGTTGACATCGCTGCCTTCAATTGTCACAAAATCTTCTGCTGCATTTTCATCTTCTATAAAAAACTGATACATGTCTTTTCCTAATTCTTTCTTGCTGTGATGTTCACCCACTCGCCCTGGTGATTGATCTCTACAACTTCCAGACCCGCTTTCTCAATTGCCTCTTTTACTGCATTCTCTTTAAAGTCGATGATTCCTGATGTGATAAAATATCCACCTTTTTTCAAACGCGCCGGAATCACCGGTGCCATTGGAATGATCACGTCTGCCAGAATGTTGGCAACGACGATATCAAATTCTTCTGTTCCAACTTTTTCCTGAAGTTCTGTATCATCAATCAGATTTCCAACATAAAATGTTCCCAGTTTCTGATCAAGATGATTTACTTCCATATTGTCATGTGTGGAAGTCATGCAGTCCGGGTCAAGGTCTGTTCCGACTACCTCTGACGCCCCTAATTTCAGTGCCACGATCGATAAAATACCGCTTCCGCAGCCAACATCAAGAACCTTTGGTGCCTTTACCTGCGGTGTATAAGATTCGTTTCCGCGAATATATTTTAATAACTGCCGGATACAGAGCTGTGTTGTCTCATGCTTACCTGTTCCAAAAGAGACACCCGGATCGATCTCGATCAAAAACTTGTCCTTATCTTCTTCCTTCAATTCTTCCCAGGTTGGTTTAATCAGGATATCGTCAATATAGAAAGAGCTGAAAAACTTCTTCCAGTTGTTGATCCAGTCAAGATCCTCTGTCTGGTCGGATGTGATCTTTCCGGTTCCCATATCTACCACATTCCGCATCTCCTCGATGGTTGTCTTGACCTGTTTTAACAGTTCAGTGTCATCCTGTCCGTTGTCTTCCAGATAAAAACTGACATAGCTGATCCCCTCATCCGGTGGAAGTTCCGGCAGAAAATCAATGAACATCTCTGCCTGATCTTCTTTTGTCAGCGGCACATTATCCTCGATCTGCACACCTTCAATGCCAAGATCCATAAGTGCAGAGCTCAAGTAATCTTCTGCCGCAGTCGTTGTCTCAATGGTATATTTATTCCATTTCATATTTTATATATGCTCCTTTTTGCGTATTTTCCGTTCCGATCATAAAAAACCATTAGATATACTACCACAAAGCCATTCAGGTTGCAAACAATTCCTTTTACTGCTGTTCTTTTGCAAGCTTGTCCAAAACTTCATATAAAATCTGCGCATCGATCGGTTTTGCAATATGTCCGTTCATTCCCGCATTTAAGGCTGCACTGACATCCTCCTCAAAAGAATTTGCAGTCATGGCATAAATTGCGATTGTTCCGGCATCCTCTCTCTCTGACTTCCGGATTGTGCGTGCCGCTTCATAACCATTCATCACCGGCATGTGGATATCCATAAGAATTGCCATGTAAGTCCCTGGCTTTGCCTTCTCAAACAACTCGACGGCTTCCTTGCCGTTATGTGCACAATCCACATCCATATGTACCATTGCAAGCAGTTCTGTTGCCACCTCTTCATTAAATGCGGTGTCTTCCGCAAGCAATACTTTTTTCCCGGTAAAATCATATACTGCCTGTTCTTCCTGTACCACGGACAACTCGTTTTCCACCGGCTGCTCCGTTATTTCCGGTTCTGCAGCCTGTTCGAATTCAAATGGAATAGACACAACAAATGTCGTTCCCTCTCCTTTTTTCGATTTCACGGAAATGGAGCCTGACATCAGTTCCACGAAATTTTTTGCAATGGACAGCCCCAGTCCGCTTCCTCCGTGTTTCTGCGCAGTTGTCGCACTCTCCTGCTCGAACGGCTGGAACAGCCGCGTCTGCATCTCCTCCGACATGCCCTCCCCGGTATCTTCCACAAGGAAATTAAAGTATGCTTTCTCCTCCTTCACATAGAGTTCCTTCACTTTGATCGTGATTTTCCCACCGGACGGCGTGAATTTGTAAGCATTGGAAACCAGATTCAGCAAAATCTGGTTCACACGAAGTCCATCCCCGATCAGATATGTATGCGTCACCTCTTCGTCCTGTACCTCAAACGCTATCCCTTTCTGTCTGCACTGCGGTTCATAAATCGTGCAGACAGACATTAAGATCTCATGAAGATCAAACGGTTCCTTTGCAATTTTCATCTTCTTATTCTCGATAGACGACATGTCTAAAATATCATTGATAATATTTAACAGCACCTTGGACGACACATCAATTTTATCGAGATAGTCCTCTATCTTCTTCGGATCTTCCTCATAGTGCTTTGCGATCTCCGTCAGTCCTACGATTGCATTCATCGGTGTCCGTATCTCGTGGCTCATCCTTGCAAGGAAATCACTCTTTGCCTGATTTGCCCGGTTTGCCTGATCGACTGCTTCTAAAAGCTGTTCATTCTTCTCCGCAATCTTTAAATAGCTTTTTCGTCTCGCCTCCTGCCAAAAAATCATAAACAGAATACTCGCCACCAGCAAAATAAAGATGACAATAAGCGGATAGCGGAACTTATACAGCACATCCGTCCAGGTAAGCTGATACCCATTCGCCACTGTATGGCTGATCGTGATCTGGGATACTTCCTGAGAGGAAATCTGCGCAATGCATTTATTGATAATGCTCATCAGGATTTTATTTTCATCACTGTTTTTCCCAACGATTCCCATCGGTTCTTCTGTAGACAGGTTAGGCAATACCGTCAATCCCTCATACCGCGGTTTCTGCAGCAGCGGTGTCACCACGTTGACATTCTGTGCCATAAAGTCGCACTCTCCGCTGTTCAGAAGTTCCATACATTCCTCTGTCGTAGTGCATTTTACAATCTCAAACTCCGGATAATTTGCCTGAATATAATTTTCCAGTGCTGCATAACTCTTCGGGATCGCAAGAATATACTTATTCTCTGCATCTCCGGGTGTATAGCTCATCCCCCGTCTGCAGATAAGCGCCACTTCCCCTGTGTATATGACATCTGATACCAGATAATCAGCTTTTGTGAATGCAGGATTTTCAACTATGACACCGGCTGCCAGATCTTCCGGATGTTTCTCCAGATAATCTACCACACGCTGACCGCTTTCCAGCATCGTGTACTGCAGATTCAGGCCGCTGCTCTCCCGGATCCGACTCACAAGATCAACAATGATCCCTTCGATTTCTCCGTCGTCATTTTCCATTGAAAACGGTGGTCTGTTATTGATAAACGCTATATTCACCTGTTTTTGTGCCCTAATATATTCAATTTCTTCTCTTGTAAATGCAAGCCCCATGGCAGAAGTATCTCCATAATACTTCTGGTACAGTTCACTTAAAAATGTCGGATAATCCGCTGTGATCTCTCCAAGCGCATAATCGGCATCCTCCATTACCTTTTGCTTCTGCTTTCCTGCCATCAGATAAAATGGCTGTGCTCCAAACCGGCAGATAATCTTATAATCGTCCATCCCGACAAGCGATCCCTGTACGACTGCATCCACAGCACCTTCCTCCAATGCCTGAAAACATTCTTCTGTCGTCATGTATTCTTTCAACTCAAACGAAAAATCATTCTTTTGAGCATATTCTTTCAGATCATCATTCTGAAAACTTTCTTTCAGTCCTGCCACCCGGATGCCATTAAAAGCCTCATAATCATTGTAATAATACCTGTCATCATCCATTCTTGCATAAAGAACACAGGCTTCTGTTCCCGCCCAGTACTTCGAAAGCAGGAATCTCTCCTCACGTTCCGGTGTTTTCTGCGCCTGGCAGATCATATCAATCTCACCTGACTCCAGTTTTTTCAGGACATTGTCCCATGTGTCATACACATATTCGTACTTCCATCCGGTATACTCAGCGATCTTATCCAGCAATTCCACGCCATATCCTGTATACTCCCCATTTTCGTCCAGATCGATAAACCCGCCATAATCAATATATCCAATACGGATTGTTTCTTTGGAATCAATATTTTTTCCATATACCACAAATGGTATTGCACTGAAAAATGCCATCACAAAAATGATGATTCCATGTCTGATCTTCTTCCATTCCTTTTTCCCCATCGTTTTCTCCCTGTCTGATGTTCCATCGTTTTTTATCGTTTCCGTACCTGTGTCTTAGATCCTATATCGATTATAGCGAATTATACACCAGAAATAAAGTAAAAGAAAAAAGGCTGCCGCACAGCCTTTTTCTTTCATGATCATAATACTTTTGATAAAAATTCCTGCAATCTTGGACTCTGTGGATGTTCAAAGATCTCCTGCGGTGTGTTTTCTTCCTGAATGACACCGTCATTGATAAACATGACACGGTTTGCAACCTCTCTTGCAAATCCCATTTCATGTGTTACAACCACCATGGTCATACCGTCCTCTGCAAGTTCTTTCATAACGCTTAAAACCTCGCCGACCATCTCAGGGTCTAATGCCGAAGTCGGCTCGTCAAACAAAATAATATCCGGGTTCATGGCAAGCGAACGGACAATGGCAATTCTCTGTTTCTGTCCACCTGAAAGCTGGCTTGGATAGGCATCCGCCTTATCAGACAGACCGATTCTTTTCAAAAGTTCCATCGCTTTTTTCTCTGCCTCTTCCTTGGTCATTTTGTTGAGTTTTACCGGGGCAAGCATAATGTTTTCCTTAATAGTCATGTTTGGAAACAGATTAAACTGCTGGAACACCATTCCGATTTTTTCCCGTACATGGTTAATATCCACCGACTTATCCGTCATATCCGTCCCCTCAAACAGAACGTGTCCGCTCGTTGGGATCTCCAACAGGTTTAAGGATCGCAGAAATGTCGATTTTCCACAGCCGGAAGGTCCGATCAATGCAAGGACATCCCCTTTTCTGATGGTCGTGGAGATTCCTTTTAATACTTCATGATCCCCAAAAGATTTGCAGAGATCCTGGATCTCTAAGATCACCTCTGCAGAATTGGTTGTATTTGTATTATCGCTCATTGTTTCTCAACTTCCTTTCTAAGACACCGACAGCTTTGCTAAGTCCGACTACCATCAGAAGATAAATGACAGCAACTGCGATCAACGGCATAAATGCCTCATATGTAACGCTTCGGATAATGTCTCCACCTTTTGTCAGATCCATCAGACCGATGTAACCACTGATGGACGTCTCTTTCAATAAACTGATAAACTCGTTACACAGTGCAGGGAGAATATTCTTTACTGCCTGTGGCAGGATGATGGTGGTCATCGTCTGTCTGTAATTAAGACCTAAGCTTCGTCCTGCCTCAAACTGTCCGATATCCACTGCCATAATTCCGGAACGCACGATCTCTGCCACATAAGCAGCTGAGTTCAAGCCAAATGCGATCACTGCCACCACGATTTTCCCCGTGTTAATACTCTGGAAAATAACATAATAGATAATCAATAACTGGATCATGACCGGTGTACCGCGGATGATCGTCAAATATGCTTTACAGACTGCATTCAGAATACCAAGCCCGCCATTTCTGTCATGGCTGGTTCTGACAATGGCAATTAAAAATCCTAAGACAATACCGATCATCACCGCAAAAATTGTAATGATCAATGTATTTCCAAGACCTTTTAACATATATGCATAGCGGTTATCCTGAATAAAGTTCTGGTAAAATTTTTCGCCAAACGAACTCTTTGCTGTCACTGCATTCCCATCACGTACAATGATCACCTGCTTGGAAGTTGCATATGTATCTGTAAAGTTGACATTCTTCTTTCGTTCTTCTGTCACGGTAAATCCGGCAGCGCCCACATCTATCTTTCCCGTAGACACAGCCGGAATAATAGAATCAAATGCCATATCTTCAATCTTCAATTCCATACCGAGCTTATCAGCGATCGCCTGCATGATATCCACATCTATACCGACGATTTCATTATTCTCATAATACTCATATGGCGGGAACTCAGCATTTGTTCCCATCGTCAGTGTTCCATTCCCACGGGACACATCCTGTGGTTCGTATGGATAATTTCCTTTTTCTGCATCTGTTCCAATATAATTTTTTGTAATCCGGTCAAGCGTTCCCTCGCTTCTTAATTCCTCTAATGCCGTATTGACCTTTTCCAGCAGATCATCGTTTCCCTTTGCGATAACGATCGCATATTCTTCCAGCGTAAATTCTTCATCGAGAATTTTAAGTCCCGGATTCTCCTCCACAAATGCGAGCGCCGGCTGTTCATCGATCACAACACAGTCAATCTTTCCCTGTTTTAATGCCTGGACTGCATCTGCGCCTTTGTTGTAACGCTCCACCGTTGTTCCTGATCCGTCATTTTCATAATCGGAAACATAAATATCACCGGTTGTTCCAAGCTGGACACCAATCTTTTTTCCAACGATATCATCCACACCGCTGATCGCACCGGCTGTTTCCGTGGATGCTGCTTCCTGATCATCCTTCTGCTTTGTGCCGCATCCAGCAATTCCTGTCAGCACAAATGTCAGAACGAAAAGCCAAAGCAGCAGTTTTTTACTTTTTTTCTTCATCATAAATATCCGCTCCTCTTTTTTTCTGATTGTCTGCATAAATATACATTATTTTTCATTGAAATACAAGTATTTTGGACTCAATTGTTAAGATTCCCTTTCCGATTTATCAGGGAACTGATTTTTTTCTTATATTATTATGTAACATTGTGGCTTTTTTCCTTGACTGTCCCGCAAAATTACATTAAAGTTTGTTTTAGAAAAAACAAAGGAGATTTTATTTATGGAAAAAATTGCAAGCTTTACAATAGACCATATCAAATTAGAACCCGGCGTTTATGTATCCCGCAAAGATACCGTCGGTGCAGAAGTGATCACCACATTTGATCTGCGCATGACTTCCCCAAACGATGAGCCTGTCATGAATACCGCCGAGATGCATACGATCGAACACCTTGCAGCAACATTTTTAAGAAACCATGCTGTTTACGGTTCCAAAACTATTTATTTTGGTCCGATGGGGTGCCGTACCGGATTTTATCTGCTTCTCGCAGGTGATTATGAATCAAAGGACATTGTTGGCCTGATGATTGAAATGTTTGAGTTTATCCGCGATTTTAAGGGCGATGTTCCTGGCGCAAGTCCAAAAGACTGTGGCAATTATCTGGATATGAACCTTGGTATGGCAAATTATCTTGCCAACCGCTATCTTGAAAACACGCTCTACCATATTGATGAAAAACATCTGGTGTATCCGGAATAGAGTTTTCAAAACAGACATTGTATTTTCTATTGTCATAATAACAAACCCGGTGTAATCTCTCAGCAAAGATCTTACACCGGGTTTCTATTATCTGTTCATTTTACTAAAATGATCCTTTTAATCTTTAGAATCTGTTTTAGATATCATCAAAGGATTCTTTTAATTTATCCATGAATCCCTTTTTCTTCTTACCCTTTTCCTGGGTGCCGTTACCACCGGCGTTGCTTCGGTTTAAGGACGCACCTGTCAGTTCATCAAAATGACGTAACGCCTCTTTCGCCTCATTATTAAGACCTGTCGGTGTCTGGACAACCAAAGTTACATACTGGTCACCACGAACCCCTTTATTTCTCAGGGATGGAACTCCCTTTCCTTTCAGACGGATCTTGGTGTCGGTCTGTGTACCTGGTTTTACTTCATAAAGCACATCTCCGTCAACGGTATTGATACGGATCTCGCCGCCCAATGCAGCCTGCGCAAACGTAACCGGAGCTGTGGAATAAATATTCATATCCTGACGCTGGAAGATTGGATGTCTGGATACAACTACTTCTACTAACAAATCTCCTCTTGGGCCACCGTTGACACCCGGCTCTCCTTTTTCACGGATACGGACACTCTGTCCATTGTCGATACCGGCCGGAATCGTCACCTGGATTTTTCTCTTTCTTGCGATATATCCGGTACCACGGCAATCCGGACATTTGTCTTTGACTACCTTACCGGTACCATTACAATCCGGACAGGTCTGGACATTCTGCACCGTTCCAAAGAAGGACTGCTGTGTAAACACAACTTTACCTTTACCGCCGCACTTGGTACATGTTTCCGGGCTTGTTCCCGGTTTTGCACCTGTACCATGGCAGGTTACACACTCATCCTTCAGAACCATTTCAATTTCTTTCTCACATCCAAAAACAGCCTCTTCAAATGTGATCCTTACACTGGTACGGAGATTCGCACCTTTCATCGGTCCATCATTGCCTCTTCTTCTGGCGCCACCGCCACCGAAGAAGTCGCCGAAAATATCTCCAAAGATATCTCCCATATCCATGCCTGAAAAATCAAATCCGCCAGCACCGCCGCCTGTACCATCGAATGCTGCATGACCGAACTGATCATACTGTTTACGCTTTTCTGCATCACTCAATACTGCATAAGCTTCCTGTGCTTCCTTGAACTTTTCTTCACATTCTTTATCACCCGGATGCATATCCGGATGGTACTTCTTGGCAAGAGTACGGAATGCCTTTTTTATATCAGCGTCACTCGCATTCTTCGGAACGCCAAGGACTTCATAATAATCTCTTTTCTCTGCCATAACGCTTAACTCCTTGTTATCATGTACAAATTTATCATACCGGCTATCTGTCTAAAGCATGATTCAATTTCCGGTTTTCAAAAATCTTCAAATATTTTCCTCTTCTACCGCATATAGGGTTTCCGGAAAACCGGAAACCCCTTTTTATATGCTGATTATATTTTAGACCTCTTTGAAATCAGCGTCTACAACATCATCATCTGCTGCGCCGGCATTGTTTGTCTGTGCGCCGCCCATGTTTCCCATATCAGGACCTGCTCCCTGAGCACCCTGTGCTGCCTGTGTCTGCTCATACATCTTAGCAAATACTTTCTGTGCACTCTGTGTCAGTTTCTCCTGAGCTGCTTTTAATTCAGCAACATCTGCGTCTGTCATCTCTTCTGCATTCTGATGTGCGTCCAGGAAAGATTTTACTGCATTTAAATCAGCTTCTACTTCAGCTTTATCATTTGCATCAAGGTTTGCTCCAACCTGATCCAATGCCTGCTGTGTCTGGAATACGAAGGAATCTGCGTCGTTTCTTGCATCGATCGCTTCTTTTCTCTTCTTATCCTGTGCTTCGAACTCAGCTGCTTCTTTTACAGCCTTATCGATCTCATCATCGGACATGTTAGATCCGGATGTGATTGTAATGTGCTGCTCTTTTCCTGTTCCTAAATCTTTTGCAGAAACGTTTACAATACCGTTTGCATCGATATCAAATGTTACCTCGATCTGTGGAACACCACGACGTGCTGGTGGGATACCATCCAGACGGAACTGTCCAAGGGATTTGTTATCTCTTGCGAACTGTCTCTCACCCTGTACAACGTTGATATCAACGGCTGTCTGGTTATCTGCTGCTGTAGAGAAGATCTGGCTCTTCTTGGTAGGGATCGTTGTATTTCTCTCGATCAGTCTTGTAGCGATACCACCCATTGTCTCGATGGATAATGATAATGGTGTTACATCAAGAAGTAAAATTTCACCGGCACCGGCATCTCCTGCTAATTTACCACCCTGGATAGAAGCACCGATTGCTACACACTCATCCGGGTTTAAGGATTTGCTTGGCTCTTTGCCTGTCAACTGTCTTACTTTGTCCTGAACAGCCGGGATACGTGTAGAACCACCAACTAATAATACCTGACCAAGATCAGCGTTTGTAAGTCCTGCATCTTTCATGGCATTCTGAACCGGGATTGCAGTTCTCTCAACTAAGTCATGTGTTAATTCATCAAATTTTGCTCTTGTAAGGTTCATATCGAAATGTTTTGGACCTTCTGCTGTAGCTGTGATGAATGGTAAGTTGATATTTGTAGTTGTAGCAGAAGATAACTCTTTCTTAGCTTTCTCTGCTGCTTCTTTTAATCTCTGAAGTGCCATCTTATCTGTAGATAAATCAACACCCTCTGCTTTCTTGAATTCATCGATCATCCACTGTGTGATCTTGTTATCAAAATCATCACCACCAAGGTGTGTATCACCATTTGTAGCTAATACTTCAATAACTCCGTCACCGATCTCGATAATGGAAACATCGAATGTACCACCACCTAAATCGTATACCATGATCTTCTGTTCTTTCTCATTGTCAAGACCATAAGCTAAAGCTGCTGCTGTTGGCTCGTTGATGATACGTTTTACATCAAGTCCTGCGATCTTACCGGCATCTTTTGTTGCCTGACGCTGTGCATCATTGAAGTATGCAGGTACTGTGATAACAGCTTCTGAAACTTTCTCTCCTAAATATCCCTCTGCATCTGCTTTTAATTTCTGAAGGATCATTGCGGAGATCTGCTGTGGAGAATACTGTTTATCATCAATTGCTACTTTGTAATCAGATCCCATATGTCTCTTAATGGAAGAGATTGTTTTCTCTGCGTTTGTAACAGCCTGACGTTTTGCAGGTTCACCGACTAATCTCTCTCCTGTTTTTGTAAATGCTACGATAGATGGTGTTGTTCTTGCACCTTCCTGATTTGCGATAACGGTAGGTTTTCCACCTTCCATAACTGCTACACAGCTGTTTGTTGTTCCTAAGTCAATACCAATAATTTTACTCATAATAATTTCCTCCTTTAATTAGCTACCTTTACCATGCTGTGTCTTACCACAGCGTCTCTGTACATATAACCTTTCTGAAGTTCTTCCGCTACTATATTTTCACCAAGCTCTTCATCTTCCACATGCATGACTGCATTATGGAAATTTGGATCAAATTCCTGTCCAACTGCCTCGATTGGTTTTACACCAGCCTCCTCTAATGTTGTAAGGAATTGTTTGTAAATCTTATCCATACCAACGACAAATGCATCTTCCTTTTTGTCTTCCGGTACAGCCGCAAGTCCGCGCTCGAAATTATCGATCACCGGAAGCACTTTCTCAACAATTGTTTTTGCTCCCATATCAAACATCTGTGATTTTTCTTTCTCTGTACGTTTGCGGAAATTCTCAAATTCTGCCATCTGGCGTCTCAGACGATCGGTAAGATCTTCAATCTGTTCATCTTTCTTATCTTTTTTCTTCTTGAAGAATCCCTTTTTATTGTCATCAGAATCCTCTTTGGAAGATCCTTCTGTCTCTTCCGCCGTTTCCCCTGTGTCTTTCTCTTCTGTCTCAGAAGCTGTATCCTCAGTCGTTTCAGCTTCTTTTACGGAATCTTCTGTCTGATCTGCCTGGGACTCTTTTTCTAAATCCTCTAAAACCTCTTCTAATACTTCTTCTTTCTTCGCTTCCTGCATTTCCCAGCCACCTTTCTATACTTCTCCTTTTGGCTTATCTAAGATGCCATCCAGAGATTTTTTCAATGTGTTCAGATTCGCCATTACTTTCTCATAATCCATCCGCTTCGGTCCGACAATTCCTATCGTTCCCCGAACACCTTCGCCCAATTCATAAGTTGCAGTCACAACGCTGCAGTCCTTCATCGTCTGGATTGGGCTTTCATTTCCTATATAAACCTGAATTCCTGTATTCTCTTCATCCAACAGGTTTTCAGTTACAAGGCTTGCCAACTGCTGTTTCTCCTCAAATGTGGAGATCAGTTCACTTGCTTTCTCCGCTGAATCAGATAACTCCGGATATTTGAAAAGATTTGTCGTACCACTTGTATAAATCTTAATATCCTCATCCTGACCCATTGTCTCACCAAGTGTATCAAGCACGTTGCTTACGATATCACTGTGGATACCTGCCTGCCCTTTCAGCTTGGCGATGGTCGCAAGATTGATCTCTTCTAATGCCAGACCATTCAGATTCGAATTCAGCAGGATATTCAACTTCAACATTGTCTCATTATCAAGCGGTTCTGATACCGGAATGATCTTATTCTTGACCATGTTGCCCTCTGTGACGATCACTGCAAGAATCTGTTCCTCATCCACATTAGAGAGCTGAATGAACTTCACTTTGTTCCGATGATAACTCGGCGCTGATACCATTGTTGCATAGTTGGTATTGGCTGCCAGAACTTTTGCAACCTTCTGCAGTACCTGTTCCATCTTCTCGGTGTGTTCGATGACAAACTGTTTCATGTCATCCACTTCCCGGTTCTTCTCTTCCATCAGATGATCTACATAGAAGCGGTAACCTTTATCGGAAGGAATCCGTCCTGCCGAAGTATGCGGCTGTAAAATGTATCCTAATTCCTCAAGGTCTGCCATCTCATTTCGGATCGTTGCTGAACTTAAATTCAGGTCTGTATACTTTGAAATGGTTCTTGAACCAACCGGTTCACCTGTTTCCAGATAGTTGCGGATGATAGCATTTAAAATTTTCGTTTTACGTTCGTCTAATTCTAATTCTTCCATTCACTCACTCCTGCTTCTGGAAATATCATAATTGTCCAACAACGCTTGTCACTGAACAATTATCTGTGTGTTTTTAGATTTGTTAGCACTCATTTGATTAGAGTGCTAATATCTATGTACCTAACATAGCACCATCCTATTTTTTTGTCAACAGTATTTCTGATGTTTTTTGAAGATTTTTTGTGAAAAAATTGTGTCCTGCCAGAGTTTAGCGGTCGTAGTGTCGCAGATTTTATGGTGCTTTCTTAGGTTTTGAAGTGCATATATAAATGTCCGTTCACAAGGCAATTTTATATGTAATGAAAAAGAAAAACGTAGGATTGTAAGTGTGATTGTGGTAGAATTATGTTTAGTAATGAATTTATAAAATCAGAACTTGAGGAAGGGAGCGTGATTGTATGAAAAAGAAGCTATCTGTTATGACTGTAATCATTTTGGCTCTTGCGATATGCGTATCGGCATGGTTTTATGGGTACTATAATCGCAAAAGCAACGACAATCTTCCCACTCTGACGGCAATCGCAGAAATGAGTGAAGCCGATGTTAATAGTCTTTTGCCTGGATACCATATTGACCAGCTTAGAGAGGTATGGGGAAAACCTGATACCAGTGAAGACGGCACAGTATGTTGGAAAATTGGGGATACCACTCTCATTGTGAGTTATAAAAATAATGGCATAGTTGCGATTTGTGGCCTTAAAGACGATAGCGGTGTCTCCATAGGAGAATAACAGCTTCCAATTTTATGGGGATGGCAATCAGTCATACTATGATTAGAAAATAAGATACTTACAATCATAAAATAGGAATGAACATTGAAACTAATGCCCGAATGGGCATTAGCCATTATACAATATCCATTCTTATTTCATCAATAATACTTTTATCTCTTAACTTATGAATTTCAGTTCGTGTGATAAAAAACACAATTCCTATCAAAACAAATATACCCC
>ENA-OWPB01001214-OWPB01001214.1-human-gut-metagenome-genome-assembly--contig:-NODE-1214-length-25037-cov-4.099271_pt1 | contig 25037 bp, 25 predicted proteins | sample MGYA00248260_ERZ651838 | MGnify/ENA primary metagenome ERZ651838 (study PRJEB26924, sample SAMEA4378304) | human gut metagenome | biome: human gut; feature: human-associated habitat; material: faeces...
AGTGGCAGAAATAAATTTTATTTTTTTAATTGTCTACTTGACGGGAAGCAGTTCAAAATGAATTGTTCTGAAATTTTTCTTTTCTTCAACGAGCCATTTACGTAAGGTTAAAGCCTCTACAAGTGTTTCTCGAATTTCGTAGGTTTTGTTTGATTCAGGTTTTCCGGTTACGTTACCTTTGTAGCAAGTGGTTTGTGCCCATATTTCAAAGGTTCGTTCTTGTCTATCAATTTTGTTACTGAAATGTAATTCAATGTAGTGGTCATATACCTCGCTACAATCATTTCTACTAAAAGGTTTCTGCTGTTCAGGAATAGCTTCTTCTTTAATATATCCTTCATTGTATAATCTTTCGGAAAATTTCTGAAGGATGTAGTCAATCAGCATTTCCGCCAATGAATTGCGTTTTGTAGCTATTTTTTGGACACTCATATGTGATGGCATAATAAAACCTCCTCTTATTTGTATAAGTGAAATTCAGTTTTGGTTAACCCTCAATCCAAGGCACGATATAGATATTGTGCAGCGCTGGAAGAGTAGGGGTTCCATTTTTTATATTTATTTTTGACTGATGTCGGTGAGTGGTTAGTTGTCTTGTATAACCACTCATATTCTTGCAAGAGAGCCACATCTTCCGTAGGAAGGATATCATTCCTGTTAAGTATAAAGATTAGATACATCTTTACTGCCCATACTTCTTTTGAGACTGCTCAATCCTTTATTGTTTCCATGATGTCTTCCAACTTACAATCCATGGCTTCACAAATTTTGAGAAGAACATCAGTGGTGATGTTTGCGCCTTTGCCTAATTTGGCAATGGACGCTGCACTGATTCCGGCAGCATCCTTAAGATCATTTTTATTCATTTCTTTGTCGATTAACATTTTCCACAATTTGTTATAACTGATTCGCATAATCAACCTCCTTGTTTTATAGCCAAAAATCAAATGAATCTTCTTGCTGGCTATCGGTAAGGTAGTTTCTCAAAAGCTCCACGTCTTTACTGATATCACGTGGCTTGATTCTATTGATTACCTTTTCTTCAACCTCTGGTGTCCAGTAGATTTTCAATTTTTCCCTGGCTCTTGTGATAGCAGTGTAGAAGATATTGTGTGTTACTAGTTCCTCAACTTCATCTGTAATAACTATCTTTACAGAGTCATATTCGAGACCTTGTGCTTTGTGTATTGATACAGCATAAGCAATTTGGAATGGTACAACAGTGAATGAGATACTTTCATCTCCATCTTCGTCAGCACTCTTTAATTTGTGTACACAAAATCTAACTAACGATTTTCCTTCGCTTTCCCAACATTCAAGTAGTTCGAGGTTAATACGCCGGAGATCACTTCCATCTACTACCTTAGGTATCTCAACATCAAACTGAATACGTTCTTCATAAGTGTCTGGGTCTAAGATTTCAATGCCCATTATGATTCCCTTCATATTATTGTGTATGACAGGGAAAAACCTATCCGAATCAAGAAAGAGAATAGGGTCTCCAACTTTATACTGTTGAATGTCCCATTGAACTGCAGGGTTAGGATTACTTTCCTGTAAGAATCGGTTGATGTTGTTGATTCCGTATAAGCCGTCATAATTCAGACAAAGGATAGCCTCTCCTGGTTCAAGAGAAGAGAGTAAGGATTCATCTACTTTTAAGGAGTAGCTTTCTCTTTCGATGACTTCTTTTGCGGTATCATCCATTTGTCTGACCTTATCCCAAAGTTCAAGTAATCGTTCATCCTTGGTTCGATGAGGCTGAGTAAGTTCAAATACAGCACTTTCCGGTAAAAATGCTTTTAATACCGAGAACCAATTTCCAAATTGAATGGCGTCAATCTGATAAGTGTCTCCAACCAATAAAAGCATTTCAAAATTTGCCTTTTGAAGAACCTCAACCATATCTTTATTGCTGACGGTACTACACTCATCAATAACCAATAATTTATACTTCGCAAAAGCAGAGCCTTGGCGTTTGAAACTTTCAATTGTTGAGAAAGTTGTATTTTCTGCATCAATCTTTCGCATCAGGTTCTCTTTTGCTGGATTTGTTTGGGTTAGATATAATTTGGCATCATCATTTAAGTAGTGAGAAACATGATTTATAAGCGTAGATTTTCCTACACCTGCAGAACCATATATTACACCTACTTTTGACTCTGAAAATATACGAGTGATGATGTCCTTCTTTTCATCACAGTCAATTTCATAATCGCCGAATAGTAGCCAAAATTCAACATCATCACTGTAATTTTCAATGCCTGATTCCGCCAACTCCTGTAATCTCTCAATTACCTTGCAGGTATCAAGCTTGTAGTCGTTAATAAATATTTGATTATGCTCAAGCATTAAATCACTTTCAGGTCTGTGCCCTGAATAAAGGCTATCGTTATACTTTTCGATAAGAATTGGATAATCTGGGAAATTATCCAACTCATCAATATCAGTGAAAAGTTGACCTTTACCTTCTGTATTATTCCTTATAAATCTTGCGAACAATTCCGGGCGTTTGTCCTTACACGGAATACAATCAAAAACAGCACCTAATTTTGGATTATGTCCAACAGGAGATCTGTTAAATGGTAAAGAATCAAACTGCCTGCAACCGTTTAATAAATATAAATTAGAAAGATGACTGTTTCCGGCGTGTACCCATTCTTCATAATATTTGCTATAGTAGCCGTCAGAATATTGACCTTTAATAATAACATTGTTCATGTTATAGAGAAGGTATCGCAGCACATTCTTTCCGTTACGACCATTTCGAATAAGTTCTCTGCAGTAATCTAAAATAGGAATAAATATCGTAGATTTAAGGTTATTTTTCCATTCAAGAGTCAGCCTATCATATGCTTTATCTGGGAAGTCCATTAGAGCAGTCAAAGTGTACTTTGTTCTAGTAAGGAACTCACAGATTAAGCGTTGTTCTGGATACGGTACTCTTTTTTTCTCTCCTTTTATCAGCTTAATGAAATTTTGAAATTCACAGTCACGAATGGATACCTCCCAGCCGTCAATAATGATAATAGGCATTGTTTTTCCTAATATCTCGATAGTTTCATGTACGAGATGAAACTTTGATGCGTAATTGCTTTTGATTGGAAGTTTGGTAAAAGCAATTACTCTGTTAGACTTGGATCTGTTTTTTCTATCATCTACAGGTGTAAATGTGATTTCATAATATATTCTTCTGTTTACGAACAGCGGTTTGATTTTCTGAATATAGTATTTATCTTTACTGTCGGTGTGGAATTCCACAGGGCATCGTTCTATTTTTTCGGAGATCTTTTTATAGTATTCCTGTAAGGTATCATCTAAATGAAGAGGGAACTTCTCTAAATTATGTAGTACCTCAATGCCATAGTAGTGGCTAAGAAGATTCTTGGCCTCTAGTAAGTATTGGTAATACTTAAGCATTAATCGTTCGGAGCCGTCTTCATCCAATGTATATTGTGTGGTGACTACTTCCAGGTAATTATGGAATTTATATAAAGTGTACAGTTCACTGTTTATCTGTGCAAACTCTGTGGCCTTTGCTATGTTTTCGGCAGTGATAGGTATTTCTTTGCCGTTGGCATAAAACTTGAGCATGATATGATTTACGAACTTTGTCAGCTGCTCTAAAATGTCTTGAGAAATAGCACCACGAGAATTGTTATCTATTTCATCTAAATGCCTGCATATTACGTTATCTATCTTCTTGATGGATTCATCAATTGATGGCATCAACATCCTCCTTCCTGTCTATTAATATTCTCCATCGTTCCAATCATCTATAAAAGCATCATACGGAAACGCTCCAGCAAATTGATTAGGATGAAGCTTTACATACAAATTGCGTATTTTGGTTCTGGAATTTCCTAAAAAAGGAGTTGCAGAGCCACTGACTAAAAAGCTGTTGCTTATATTGTTTAATTCGCTAAGTAAACCAAAAACATACGCTTTTAAAGATGGATCAGAAAATGTACCAGCTTTTGAAATCCATTTAGTTTCATAAAGGTTTTGTATTTTACAAGGCAGAGTCATGTCCATTAATGATTCAGCATAGTTTTCTCCAATGAGAGCAACCATGATTTCGTCGTAATCTGCTGTGAATTCTTGCAGCAGTAAAGTGTCTGCCGGAGAGTATGGAGATTCTTCTGTGGGATGCTCACTTGGAATCTCAAGAGCGTTTGTATCTGTATTGTCTTCAGGGATAGGATATAAACGCATATAAATATCTTTCATTTCAGTTCGCTTTTTTATGGTTTCTGGTCGAAGGATATCACGGAGTTGATTGTCTTCTTCAATGGATTCATTTCTAAACCAAAGAATATCCGTGTCAGGAATCCATCGTAAAAACTTATCTGAAATATAGTAGGTGTAATCTCCAAGTACCTGCATCGCATCGATTACAATCTTTCTTAAACAGGCATCTTGAATTTTTCGTACATCATATTTCCATGATTGAAGAAAATCATTAATCTCGTCAGCAAGTGATAACTTTGTTCCTTCTCCTGAAGGGTCATGATCCATACAATATGTGAGAAGGGGGTCAACCTGGCTTTTGAATCGTTCAAGAAAGGCAGAGTCTGTTGGACTTAGGCTATTCTCGTCAAGTGTGTCGGTTGAAGTAGTGGGTCCAACTAAATTTGAAATAGCATTACCCCATACATCTGCAATAGCTTGTCCTGAAGCCAAGACCTTCTCAGTAAGAATATCATGTGGTGTTTTATCACTGTCTTTTTTAGCACTCTTCGGAGTGCTTTTTCTTTTTTGTGCGGCAGCCTCTTTAAGAATATCTTCAAACAAATATGCAATTTTCTCTGAAGCGTTGTACAGACTTATATCTTCTATATGAGTTTGAAAAGCATCGCACAACCTTTGCGTAGTTGCTTCTGGAAAATTATCTAAATATGAAATGAACTGTTCCGGCTCAATGTGTGGTAAAACACGCTTTGCTATATTTGTAATTTTAGTTCTGCCATTGTAATAGGCCTTAAAAGTATTTTCACTTATATCTTCAATCTGTAGTAAACCATCTTCGGTAATGATTGATTCAAACAGTGTTCTAGTAAAAACATGAGTGCTGTATGAACCACCGATGATGGGTTTTATTTTTTGCGCAAATTCTGTGAATTCCATAATCCACCTCTTTCTACATTCCACCCAAGCCTACCGAAGCCTACCAGCCACTACCAAGTTCTACCGACTCACTTATCTATAATGAGAAGTGTAAAAAGCAAACAGCGAGTGCTTGCTACTTGTGAGGCTGTACTGGGAAATTGGTCTAAAAACTATTATATCAGAAATAGATGCAAAAATCTACACTTTCACAAATTGTTAATATGCGTTCGCAGAGAAAATTCATTATTACGATAAAATTTGCTTTCACTCTGACTTTTAGTTGAGTTCATTCAGTGGATTCAATTAAGTGCCAGAGACACTTAAAAACTAATATCACAAGGCCTGATTAGCTATAAGGGCATTGGGATACAGATATCGGCATCAATCACAGGACAACCTGTGAAAGGTGCGATAGAAGTACCATTATTTCCTTATGCCCTTTTTCAGGCAATTCATGGGTCGGTGCTTCTATAAACACCGGCCTTTATTTGTTCCCTTTGCCCTTCTGCGAGAACCAGGCAGAAAGGCAGGAACTTTATGAAAATCAAGATTCGTTACGAGAACGAGTATCAGACACTTGAGGTCGAAAACATGGAATTGGAGAAATGGTTAAATATCTCCATTTCAGAAGAAAGTCAGGAAGACTACGAAAAGAGGATCCAAGATGTAATCGAAGAGAGATTTAACAGACCCGATTACAACAGTTGGCACAAGCATGATCGTCATACTGGCAACGCTTATATGAAGAGCAAGGACGGGACAGTTGAGGTCAACACAGAAGAGGCAATCATGTTCAGAGCAGCTGATAAGTCAGCTTTTAACATTTCTATTGATGGCGTACATAACCAGCTTGAATACGAAGAATGCTGTGAAACATTGAGAAGTCTTCTTAAACCTGCAGTAGCAGATATGGTTATTGCCATTGCACTTGACGGATATACCGTTGGCGAGTATGCAGCCTCAATCGATGATGATTCCAATAATGTCAGTCATCGTTACAGACGTGCAATCAACAAATTAAAAAAAGTTTTTTCAAAAACGTCCTTTTAACCCTTCTCCCAAGGCTACCAGGTAGGAGGGTGACACCTCCGAGAAATTAATTTAAGGAGGTAATTCGCATGGAATTACAAGTATTTAACAGCACAGAGTTTGGCTCTGTAAGAATAGCAACTGTAAACGGTGAGGTTATGTTTGTCGGCAAGGATGTAGCGGACATTCTCGGGTACCAGAACGGTAGTCGAGATATTAATCGTCATGTAGATGAAGAGGACAGACATAAGGTTATGCTCTTTGATGGTAATCAGGATAAGGAAACCATCATCATCAATGAGTCAGGTCTTTACAGTCTTATCCTTTCAAGCAAGATGCCTAATGCGAAGAAGTTCAAGCATTGGGTAACGGCAGAGGTTCTTCCGGCTATCCGTAAGTATGGAATGTATGCCATCGATGAGATTTTGGAAAATCCCGATCTTGCGATTGCAGCACTTACACAGCTTAAAGAAGAGCGTGAGAGAAGAAAACAGCTTGAATGTCTGGCATTGGTTCAGCGTCAGCAGATTGCAGAACTTCAGCCAAAGGCAAGCTACTATGACCTTATTTTACAGAACAAGAACACAGTACCTATTACACAGATTGCAAAGGACTACGGTATGAGCGGTCGCAAGTTCAATGAATTTCTTCATGAACTTGGGGTTCAGTACAAGTTCAGAAAGACATGGCTTTTATATCAGCAGTATGCAGAATGCGGATACACACAATCACGTACCTATGCAATTGATGAGAGCAGAAGTGTGATGCATACCTATTGGACACAGAAGGGCAGACTTTTCCTTTATGACCTTCTGAAGAGCGAGGGCATCTTACCAGTCATTGAACAGGAGGATTAAAAGATATGGGCATTGATAAGTTTAATCATGAGGGTTATTCCGACCCGACTACATATGAGGCTCTTACCAATATCCATCGTGAAGAAATGGCAGCTGATAAAAAGGCTGCCTATCTTCCGTTGGTATATGTTTGCAGTCCGTATGCAGGTGATATCGAGAATAATGTAAAGAATGCAAAAGCGTACAGCAGATTTGCCGTTGATAAGAATGCTATCCCGATAACACCACATCTTCTCTATCCACAGTTCATGGATGACGGCATTGATGCAGAACGAGAAATGGCTATGCACTTCAATTATGTACTTCTAGGCAAATGCACCGAACTCTGGGTATTCGGCGGAGTGGTTAGCCGTGGTATGGCTCGTGAAATCGGTGTTGCCAAGAAAAGAAGAATGAAGATCAGATGGTTTGACCATGCGATGAAGGAGGTAGATGAATATGCTTAATTTCACTATATACACAGCAGATTGTGTCGGTAATAGCGGGAACTGTCTGTATCCCAACAAGATGATTGTTACCGATAAGGAATCCTTTATCAAAGCAACGAAGATGGATCATGTAACTGCAAAGTATAAAGGAAATTATCGCAGTAAGGATAATTTTGAATTCTCCGACTGTATTCCGCTTGACTGTGATAATGACCATTCGGATAAATCTACGCTTCTTATCCGTATGATGGAAAGTACATTCTTGATGAGGCAAGACTCATCATCTGTCAGAGCAATGCAAAAACTACAGATTTGAAAAACACATATCCAAATGCGGAAATCAATCCGCTTGGTGACTGGACTGGTGGCACTGATGTAGATACCGGAGCAACCAACAGAAAACTTGGGTCTGATATGGCTGACTCAGTAACAGGTGGAGGTCTTCATGGTAAGGACTTATCGAAAGCTGATGTATCCGTTAATATCTATGCTTTTCTAAAAGCACAGAAAACGGGTAAACCAGTAGAAATCTGCTGTGCTATTGGTGATGATACAATCGATGGAATCCCGTATCAGGACATCGTGAATATTGCAAAAGATTACATAGACTCCGTAGGTGGATTTGAAAAATTCGCTGAGTGGGGTCTTTTTTAGTGGAGGTGGATATGAGTAAGACAACTACTGAGATGCAGCTTGTAGCTGTATCAAAACTAATTCCTTATGTGAATAATGCAAGAACTCATTCTGCCGAGCAGGTAATGAAACTTCGTTCTTCCCTTCGTGAGTTCGGTTTCATCAATCCTGTCATTATTGACCGAGAGTTTAATGTTATCGCAGGTCACGGAAGAATCTTTGCTGCAAAGGAAGAAGGAATACTTGAAGTGCCTTGTGTATTTGTGGACTACCTTACAGAGGCACAAAAGAAAGCATATATTCTTGCCGACAATCGAATGGCAATGGATGCAGGATGGGACGAAGAGTTACTTCGTATTGAGATTGAGGCTCTTCAGAGTGAGGACTTCGATATCGGACTTACGGGATTTGACGAAAGCGAGATTGCGGATCTCTTTGGTTCGGATGATACTTCCTGCGTGAAAGACGATGATTATGATTTATCAGCTGCACTTGAGAAAGCAGCATTTGTAAAGCGTGGTGATATCTGGACAGTCGGAAGACACAGACTGATGTGTGGTGATGCGACTTCTTCAGAAGATGTAGCTGCACTTATGGATGGTAAAAAAGCCAACCTTATCATTACTGACCCACCTTACAATGTGGCATTTGAAAGTTCCGATGGTCTATCCATCAAAAATGATAAGATGGCAAATGATAAATTCTATGAATTCCTGCTTTCAGCATTTAAGAACATGGCTGCGCATCTTGAAAAAGGTGGCTCGGCTTATGTATTTCATGCAGATACAGAAGGTCTTAATTTCAGAAAAGCTTTCATGGATGCAGGCTTTCATTTATTCGGCTGCTGCATCTGGGTAAAGAACTCCCTTGTGCTTGGTCGTTCGGATTATCAGTGGCAGCACGAGCCGGTCCTTTACGGCTTTCTACAGAATGGAAAGCATTACTGGAGTAAGAGTGCAGGCAGAAGTCAGACTACCATCTGGAACTTCGATAAGCCGAAAAAGAATAAGAATCATCCAACTTCAAAGCCACTTGACCTGCTTGCGTATCCAATTGGAAATTCAAGTCAGGAAAATGCAATTGTCATTGATACTTTTGGTGGCAGTGGTTCAACGCTCATGACCTGTGAGCAGACAAACCGTGTATGCCATACGATGGAACTTGATGAGAAATATGCTTCCGTAATCCTTCGCAGATATGTTGGGGATACCGGTGATACAGATAATGTATTCGTTATAAGAAACGGAGAGAAACTTGCTTACTCCGACCTTGTAAAAGAGGTGGAGGGAGCAGATGGAGAATAAGAATTTGACCCTCGGAAGTCTGTTTGATGGTTCCGGGGGTTTTCCTTTGGGAGGACTAATTTCCGGTATCACTCCAATTTGGAGTTCAGAAATTGAGCCATTTCCCATAAGAGTTACAACAAAAAGACTGCCACAGGTAAAGCACTATGGAGATATCTCCAAGATGAACGGAGAGGAGATTGAACCTGTAGACATCATCACATTTGGCAGTCCATGCCAGGATATGAGTATTGCAGGCAAGCGTGATGGACTTGGTGGTTCAAGGTCTAGCTTGTTTTACGAGGCAGTCAGAATCATAAAAGAAATGAGGTGTAAGACAGATGGCAGAAAACCTAGATTTATCGTCTGGGAAAATGTCCCCGGAGCATTCAGCTCCAACAAGGGAGAAGACTTCAGAACAGTACTCGAAGAGGTCTGCAAAATCAAAGATGAATCAGTGTCAGTGCCTAAACCTAACAAATGGAACCGTGCAGGAAAAATCATGGGAGATGGTTACTCCGTTGCCTGGAGACAGTTTGATGCTCAGTTTTGGGGAGTACCCCAGAGAAGAAAACGTATCTACCTTGTCGCAGATTTTGCAGATTGGTGTGCCGGAAAAATACTATTTGAGTCAGAAGGCTTGTCTGGGTATTCTAAGACGAGCATCTCTTCGTGGCAAGGTTCTGCCGCCACTGTTAGAGAAAGCACTGAAGATGCAGGCATCGGCTTGATGTTTGAAAATCATGGACAAGATTCAAGGTATACGGGATCTCTTGATGTGTCACAGACAGTTCTTTCTACATATGGAACAGGTGGCAATAATCAGCCGTTTATCGTAGAAGATATGAAAAGTTATGATGTAAGACTAACCTCCGAAGGTACAAGAAATGCAAGACATAATGTCTATGAAACGGATACATCAAGAACTATCGATACGGGTGGCAACAGTCCTGATTCCAACCAAGGTGGTGTTGCAGTAGTCGCTTACGGCATCTGTTCCAAGGATAGTAATTCCATGAAATCAGATAATCCCAACAGCGGATTCTATGAGGCTGATACTTCTCGCACACTAGATGGTAATGGTGGAAATCCTGGCGGCAATCAAGGCGGCATTGCTGTCATTGAGGGCAATGGTACTCGTCCTTCCCATAAGGGTGATGGATATAAGGAATCAGATGTCATGTACACATTAAATGCAACAGAGCAACACGCAGTGGCATTTGCAGATGTCCATGCAACGCTTTCTGCCAACGATGAACCCAAGGGACCGTCTTCGCAGATGATGGGAAATCCTCACGAGAACTTTGTGGGAGAGCCTGCATACGGTATTGGCAGACCTTCAATGAACCAAGGCTACAATGCAAAGTTCAGTTTTCAGATCGAAGAGGAAGTTGAACCAACCATTGTGGCAGCAGGTGCAAGTGGGGTAGCCCATCCTGTGTACAGTTCATCCAAGGCATCTTTTTTTACATCCGCTGAAGAAGAAATGGCAAACACACTTGTAGCAACAGATTACAAAGATCCACCTATCGTAAACGAATCTAGATATATTGTTAGAAGACTGACTCCTACGGAATGTGCAAGGCTCCAAGGTTTCCCAGATTGGTGGTGTGATGACCTTGAAACAGAAAATCCCACAGATGAGGATATTTCGTTGTGGAGAGAAATCTTTCAGATTTATGCTGATGCAATGGGAAAAAAGACAAAATCTAAGTCGGATAATCAGATTAGAAAATGGCTGCAGAGCCCACATTCGGACTCAGCAGAATATAAGATGTGGGGCAACGGAGTGGCACTTCCAAATGTTGTATTTGTTCTTTCGGGGATAGCATATTATGCACAAAATCGTGCTGAATAAATCGGTGTATATTCTACTCGGATTATTACAGATATCGCTTGATATATATGTGGTATAGAGTGATTAATACAGTACCGAAAGATAAAGGAGGTACTCAACATGAGAGTAGAATTTAACAAAATTGGAGCAGAAAGAAAGGCACTTGTTACAGCCATTTCTGAAATCCTTGGAACCAAGGCAAAGTACATGGGAATGCCAACAACTGCTTATGACTTCGGAGGTCTTATTGTAGATAAGACAGGAGCATTGGAGTTCGAAGAGAACATCTTTCCAAAGGATATCAAAGACCTTTTGCATAGTCTTGCAGAAAAAGGTTTTACCACCGAAAACAGCAAAGATTTGGAACAGGATAAAGATGTAAACAAAGAACAGGAAGAAACGCCACAGAGCGAAGATGTGGGGCTTACAGTGAGCGTTCCTCTTGAATGCGTCAAGGTTGGCAATCTTACTAATCTTCTGGATGCAAAAGGTGACCTTATTAAAAAGGCACTGGGAACTGAAGAACTTCCGATTGAGATTACGGAAGATGCCATCACATTTCCTTGGTTTGAGACATTGGCTGATGTAGATACAGCAAAGACATACACACGATTCATTTCCAAACTTTGCGAGATGAGCAAAAAGCAGAAGAGAATCAACAATACCGAAAATAAAGTCGAAAACGAAAAATACGCTTTCCGATGCTTTCTATTAAGACTTGGATTTATCGGTGATGAGTACAAAGCCGACAGAAAGATTCTGCTAAAGAATCTCAGTGGCTCATCTGCTTTCAAAAATGTAACAAAGAAGGAGGTGTCAGACGATGAGATTTCCAAGTAAAGAGATTGTGGAAAGGGTACGCAGACAGTATCCTGTCGGATGCAGAGTAGAACTTACTCAAATGGATGATATGCAGGCACCGCCGATTGGGACAAAAGGAACAGTTGTTGGTGTAGATGACACAGCAAGTATCATGGTTGCTTGGGATAATGGTTCCGGATTAAATGTAGTATATGGAGAGGACAGTTGCAGAAAACTGGACAGCGTAAAGGTGACTTGCTACGGAAGTACTGAAACTTGGGACAGCCGAAAAGATGCGCTGGAATTTTACCTTCGAGCAATGGCAGCATCCGAAGGCAGTGAGCAGAGCAGGTACACCAAAATCTATACGGAACTTGCAATGGGACTGCCGGAATGCACGGACGAGGAGTAAGACTATGGATGAGAAGATAAAAGAGCAGATTTTATTCATTAGATCCACAGGTCTTACAAATATGTTGGATGTAACGATGGTTCAGAGACTTGCCGATGAATTTGATTTCTATGAACTGGTAGTTTTCCTAGAAGAAAACAAAGCAGATTATACCCATTTTATCCTCTACGGAGAGGTCTAAAAAACACAGTTTTCTTCCAGAATAATTGTCATATATATGCCAGTAATTAACTTGCTATTATGTGCTTTTAGAGTGATATATAGTGTACCGAAAAGAAAACACTTAGGAGGACATCACAATGAAGGAAATCAGAACATTTGAAAAGGCAATCGAAGAGAAGGCAAGAAACCTTAAGGACGCAGGAATCAATCCTACACTTTTCTGGGCATACAGAACTTCCAAAGAAGAATCTGGCAACGACCTTATTGATTTTAACGAGGTCATTTGGGATTACGACATCAAAGAGATTGCAGACTGCTTAAGAGCAGAAGGCATCACAGAGTTTACCATCAGTTCAACATTTTCAAGCCTTATCGAAACCCTCGCAGCATTTGAGAAAGAAGGCATTTGCATGAACGGACTTACAACAGTCAACGCAAGATACACCGACTGGAAGACTGGAGAGCATGCAAGAATTTCAGCACTCAAGATGGAGGTGAGATAAGCATGTGGTCAGAAGGAACAATCGGAATCCCTAAGAAGAATGGCGGATACAAGAGCGTAAAATACTGGGTGAAATCTTTTGAAGAACCTAGCGAGGATTACGGCATCAACGGGGGTATGATTTCTAAACTGAGCCTTAAGATGGACGGTGAGTGGATCGGCAACTACGATAGAGGCTGGGATATTGAGCCGACCTGCGAAGAGGCGGAACTTGCTCTTTGCATCCTGTTGAATGATTTTAACTAGACTGAATAACGAAATGTTATCGGGAACGGAAGCTGAAAGGCTTCTGTATCTCGTATAGAAATATTTATTGGTGTCACCGATGATGGTGGCTATTTTTATTTGTGGAGGTGATGGCAAATGAGAAAACTGAAAAAGTATAAACCCACGAAGCTTATGGCGAAGTCTTCTCATTACGATGAGCAGATGGCAGATTATGCTGTCAGCTTTATTGAGGAACTATGCCATACCAAAGGAACGTGGGCAGGAAAGAAATTTGAATTGATAGACTGGCAGGAACAGATTATTAGAGATCTGTTTGGAGTATTAAAGCCAAACGGATACAGACAGTTCAACACAGCTTATATTGAAATTCCCAAGAAACAGGGAAAATCGGAACTTGCAGCTGCCGTTGCACTTCTTCTTTTATGTGGTGATGGAGAAGAAAGAGCAGAAGTGTACGGATGTGCAGCAGATAGAAATCAGGCAAAAATCGTATTTGATGTTGCCGTTGACATGATAAGGTTCTGCCCGGCTCTTATGAAAAGAGTGAAGATACTGGAATCACAGAAGAAGATCATCTACAAGCCTACCAACAGTTCCTACCAGGTTCTGTCGGCGGATGTTGCAAACAAACATGGCTTTAACACACACGGAGTAATCTTCGATGAGCTGCACACCCAGCCAAATCGAAAACTTTATGATGTAATGACTCAGGGGTCGGGTGATGCCCGTATGCAGCCGTTGTATTTCCTTATTACAACAGCTGGGAATGATACGAACTCCATCTGCTATGAGATACACCAGAAGGCTTTAGATATTGAGGCAGGCAGAAAAGTTGACCCTACCTTTTATTCCGTTATCTACGGAGCAGACGAGTCTGAAGACTGGACAGACCCTAACGTGTGGAAAAAGGCAAATCCATCACTTGGTATTACCGTTGCTATAGAAAAGGTAAAAGCTGCCTGTGACTCTGCAAAGCAGAATCCCGGAGAAGAAAACTCCTTCAGACAGCTAAGACTTAATCAGTGGGTAAAACAGTCGATACGAAGGATGCCAATGGAAAAATGGGATGCCTGTGATTTTGCTGTAAATGAAGATGACTTGGAAGGTCGTGTATGTTACGGCGGACTGGACTTATCCAGTACAACCGATATCACGGCATTCGTACTTGTGTTCCCATCGCTTGATGAGGATGACAAATATATCGTTCTTCCTTATTTCTGGGTGCCGGAAGACACCCTTGACCTTCGAGTGCGAAGAGACCACGTTCCCTATGACCTGTGGGAGCGAAAAGGTTATCTGCAGACAACCGAAGGTAATGTTGTTCACTATGGTTACATCGAGAATTTCATAGAAAGTCTTGGTGACAGATTCAACATCAGAGAGATTGCCTTTGACCGTTGGGGTGCAGTACAGATGGTTCAGAACCTAGAAGGCATGGGATTTACCGTTGTGCCTTTCGGACAGGGATTCAAGGATATGAGTCCACCGACCAAGGAACTGATGAAACTTGTGCTTGAACAAGGAATCGCACACGGTGGTCATCCGGTTTTAAGGTGGAATATGGATAACATCTTTATTCGTACTGACCCCGCAGGAAACATCAAGGCAGATAAGGAAAAATCGACTGAAAAGATTGACGGTGCCATTGCAACAATCATGGCACTTGACAGAGCAATCAGATGTGGTAATGAAGTGACCGAATCAGTCTACGATACACGAGGCTTATTGGTATTTTAGTTAAGAAAGGTAAGGTGACTAGAATGGGAATTCTCAAAGGTTTGTTCAGAACAAGAGATGCGCCCACAAACAGAACAAGTGGCAGTGCCTACAGCTTTTTTATGGGAAACAGTACGAGTGGCAAACGAGTGAATGAACGCTCGGCAATGCAGATGACTGCCGTTTACAGCTGTGTGCGTATCCTGTCCGAAGCGGTAGCAAGCCTGCCATTACATTTTTATAAATACGATGAAAAGGGCAGCAAGGTAAAAGCGGTAGACCATCCTTTATATAGACTGCTTCATGACGAACCTAACCCGGAGATGACAAGCTTTGTTTTTAGGGAAATCCTTATGACGCATCTTCTGTTGTGGGGCAATGCCTATGCACAGATCATCAGGAACGGCAAGGGTGAGATTATTGCTTTGTATCCTCTTATGCCGGACAGAATGAAAGTTGATAGAGATGAACAAGGGCATCTGTATTATGAATACCAGGTAAGTTCAGATGATGCTCCTACCAATAAGGGAGCAACAGTCAAGCTTGCACCTGATGAAGTAATGCAGATTCCGGGACTTGGCTTTGACGGTCTTGTAGGCTACTCGCCAATTGCTATGGCCAAGAATGCTATCGGTCTTGCAATCGCAGCTGAAGAGTATGGCAGTAAGTTCTATGCCAACGGTGCTGCACCGAGTGGTGTTCTCGAACATCCGGGGACTCTTAAAAATCCGTCAAAAGTAAGGGACAGCTGGTCACAGACATTTGGCGGCAGTGCAAATTCACATAAGGTTGCCGTTCTGGAAGAAGGGATGAAGTACACACCGATTTCCATTTCTCCAAACGAAGCACAGTTTTTAGAAACAAGAAAATTTCAGATTGATGAGATTGCTCGAATTTTCAGAGTACCTCCACACATGGTAGGTGATCTTGAGAAGTCGAGCTTTTCTAATATTGAGCAGCAGTCACTTGAATTTGTGAAATACACTCTTGACCCCTGGGTTTCAAGATGGGAGCAGAATATGGCTCGTTCTCTGTTAACCGCAGAGGAAAAACAGAATTATTTTATCAAGTTTAATGTAGACGGACTTTTGCGTGGAGATTATCAGAGTCGAATGAACGGCTATGCTACAGCAAGACAGAATGGTTGGATGTCTGCCAATGACATAAGGGAACTTGAGAATCTCGACAGGATTCCTGCCGAACTCGGTGGTGACCTTTATCTTATCAACGGCAATATGACTAAGCTTTCTGATGCGGGTATATTTGCTTCAAGCCCGGATACATCAGACGGAGAGGAGAAAGCAGATGAAGAACAAGAAGTTCTGGAACTGGAAGAGCCACAAGACTCTAAACCAGGCAAACGAAGAAGTCGCAGAACGAGTCCTTGAGTTACACGGCACCATTGCCGAAGAGAGCTGGTTTGATGATGATGTCACGCCACAGCTTTTCAAGGATGAGTTAAATGCTGGAAGTGGAGACATTACCGTATGGATTAATTCTCCGGGTGGTGACTGTGTGGCTGCGGCTCAGATATACAATATGCTTACACAGTACAAAGGAAATGTCACAGTGAAGATCGATGGTATTGCAGCATCAGCAGCATCGGTCATTGCGATTGCAGGAAACACAGTACTTATGTCTCCTGTTTCCATGATGATGATTCATAACCCTGCAACCGTAGCATTCGGTGACCATGCAGAAATGCAGAAGGCTATCGATATGCTTGCAGAAGTGAAAGAGTCCATCATCAATGCCTATGTGATTAAGACTGGTCTTTCAAGGTCGAAACTTAGTCACTTGATGGATGCAGAGACCTGGATGGATGCCAACAAGGCTGTTGAACTTGGCTTTACTGATGACATCATTACAAGAGCAGAAACAAAACCGAATACAGAATCCGAAGAAGAGGACGAAGATGATGAAAGCACCGAAGAGAAGGAAAAGAAACCAACTGACTCGATGCTTTTTTCACGCAAGGCAGTAAACAACGCTCTTATGAACAAGCTGGAAAAACACTATGTCCAGTCTAAAGAAACTGTAACAAAGCAGGCAGAGATTTCTGCACCTGCAAACAAAGGCACTTCTGCAAAGGAGATTAAGGAGCGTCTGGACTTTATCAAGAAATTCATTTAAGGAGGAATTCTATTATGACTATTAAGGATTTAATCGAAAAAAGAGCAAAAGTGTGGGAAACTGCAAAGAACTTTGTAGAAACGCACGAAGATAAAAATGGTGTGCTTTCCGATGAGGACACAGCGACCTATAACAAAATGGAAAAGGAAATCGAGGATTTGACAGCTGCTATCGACCGTCAGCAGAGAGCAGAACGCAGAGAGGCAGAACTTGCAAAGCCTGTTAATTCCCCGATTACCGGTAAGCCTTTTATGGGTGATACCAAGGAAGTGAAGAAGGGTCGTGCTTCCGATGCATATAAGGATGCGATGCTTTCTGCAATGCGTTCTAATTTCCGTAATGTAAGCAATGTACTTCAGGAAGGTGTAGATGCCGATGGTGGCTACCTTGTACCAGAAGAGTATGACCGCAGACTTATCGATGTGCTTGATGGTGAGAACATCATGCGTAGCCTTGCAGAGGACTATGAAATTGAAGATTTAGGCATTGCTAAGTCATATGGACTTGAAGTACTTATTAAAGTTATGGGAGAGGCTCTTCCTGACGAGTTGATGGATACACTTCAGCACGTGCAGATTGCTTGTTTAGAAGAAAAAAAGCGCCGAGCACAGGCAGCGGTAGCAACAGCAGCAGTTGCAGCGGCAGGTGAATGAGCTGCACCTATACCGTTCTCTGACTGTGCATTACTAATCCCTACACAGGTAGGTATGATAGCTTCGATAACCGTTATATTTGGATTTGATGTGAATAGGAGTATTATCACAGCGTTACTGTCATCTTCTATTGGAGCGGGTGGTGCTACTCTACTCGGAAAGACGGTTGTTACAAATATCATCAAGTTTATTCCTGGTGCTGGTACTGTTATTGGTGGTGCTATTTCAGCGGGAACCGCCGGAGTGATTACGGCCGCTCTTGGTGAGGCATATATCGGAATTATGGAATTGGTGTTCAAGGGAGAAATGAGCATTGATGATCTTGGTACTAAAAAAGGAAAAGATGCTATGTCAACAATGTTCAAAGAACAGCTAAAGATGAAAAAGTAAGAACAATTGAGATATTGTCATGTTCGATGGATATGGCAACATCAAGGTTTTAGGTGGCTCGACATACCGATTTTCAAGGGAAAATGGCTGTTCCATGATTGCCCTATACAGTAGGTGGATTATAGGTTACTCGTTGAACAACCGAGCCACGTTGAAACCGTCGTACTCTTATCGCGATAACAAAAAGATTGATGAAAAAAACAGAACAAGCGTCCAATTTTACTGTTTTTAGTCAAATGTCAACATTTAACAATTTGTTAAAAATGCACAAATTGTAGACTGTTAACAATCTGAATGTGTGTGAATGAAAAACAGATATCGTCAATATATGTAGTAAAATCCGTCCATGAAAGAATTGTTTTTTTGTATACAATAAAAATACGTCGTATTTCACAAAAATGCACAAAAATGAAAACGATAATAGATGTTTAATTGGTAAAATGTTATAATTGTCTTAACACAAAGTTTACATTTATGGAGGAATGCAAAATGAAAAAGAGAATGATAGCCCTCATGCTGGCTGGTATCATGGTACTCTCGGTCACAGCCTGTGGCGGTGGAGGGGCTTCCAGCAAGGACCAGAATAATCAGGATGATGGTGAAAGCAAACAGGTTGGAGTTGAGGTAACCGAAGATATGCAGAGTGCACCGCCGGAAGATGCACCTGTAGGAGGACAGGTTGTAGTTGCAATTTCACCAGGTACCTTATCACCGGATATGTACGGCGGATGGACAAATAGTGCAACGAACTCTGGATTTATCGGACTGATGAGTGGTTACGCCCTCGCTGATTACAATCGTGATTATGTTCTTGATTGGGACCCGGTTGTTGTTAAAGATCACGAAGTAATCGAAAACGATGACGGAAGCAAGACATACCGTTTTGAAATCAATGATAACCTGAAATGGAGTGACGGTTCTCCGATCACAGCAAAAGATTATGTATTCAGTCTTCTGCTTCATTCTTCTCCGGAATTTGCAGCCTGTGAAGGTGATGCAACATACGGATGGGCTTTAGTTGGATACAACGATCATGTACAGGGAACAACAAAAGAATTTGCAGGTGTTAACCTTCTTGGGGATTACGAATTTTCTATGACAATCAGTGCAGATCAGCTTCCGAACTACTATGAGATGGCAAATGTTGCCTATGGACCGGAACCGCTTGCAGCAATCGCTCCTGGATGCGACGTGAAAGATGATGGAAACGGAGCATACCTTACAGACGGATTTACAGAAGATCTCATCAGAGAAACCTTGCTGGATCCGGATAAAGGATTCCGTTACAAAGCACCGGTTGTATGCGGACCTTACAAATTAAAGAGTGTTGACCTTACAACTGAAACTGTTGAACTTGAGATCAACGAAGAATACCTTGGAACATATGATGGAACAAAACCACATATCCAGACAATTATTTCCAAACCGGTTGCAGATGAAACAATCCGTGACGAATTTGAAAAAGGAACAATTGATTTCTACTCAGCAGGTACAGGAGAAAAGATCGAAGCTGCTTTAACAAAAGTAGAAGAAGGAAAATTAGATGCAAACTATGGTCTTGTACCGGGAACACGTATCAACGAGATGCGTTATATGTGTGACTTTGGACCGACACAGTTTGAAGAAGTAAGACGTGCAATCGCTTATATCGTAGACCGTGATGAAATCAACAAACAGTTAACAGGCGGATACGGTACAGTGGTAGACTGTTATGCAACAGATGCTACAACAGATTTTGCAGCAATCAAAGATGATATTGAATCTGAACTGATTCACTACTCATATGACCTTGATAAAGCAAAACAGGAACTCATCGATGGTGGTTGGACACTGAACGAAAAAGGTGAAGAGTACAAAGAAGGTACAGACAAATACCGTTATAAAGAAGTAGATGGTGAATTGATGAAATTAAAAGTTGAAGTAGCATGCTGCGAAGATGACTACTCAAAACTTTACAACACAGTAATCCCACCGGAAGCAGAAAAGATCGGTATGGAATACAAATACACATCTATGGACTTTGCACTTATGATCAACCATTTGAATCGCCAGGGTATCGATGAACCAGAATATAACATTTTCTACAGTAGTATCGGAATTCCGGAAATTCTCTTCTACTGGAACTGTTTCGATGACGATCCGAGTTTAATGGGAAGCTGGAATGTTAACTACATTTCCGATCCGGAATTAAAAGCAATCGGTAAAGAGATGCAGAAAGTTGATTCTGAAGACATTGACGGATTCAGAAAATTATATGGAGAATTCCAGCTGGCATACAACAAAAAACTTCCAAGTCTTCCAATGGGATCAGGAGTTTCTTATATGTTCTTCAATCCGAAGCTTAAGAATTTCGTTCCTAGAGCTCATGTGGGATGGGGAGCAATGGTATTAGATGCATACTTTGAAGAATAAGCATAAAGGATTCATCAGAATAGATCAATTCTATTAACTTTTGATATGCATGACAAAACAGGGAGGACAGAACAAAGGGAAATGTTCTGTCTTCCCGTATCTTTTCTTTATACGAAAACAAAATTATGGTAATGGTTCGGACAGAATCACATGTCATGAATAATTCAGGAATAACTATTTCATCCAGAAGGAGAAAACTACATTATGGCAAAATACATATTGAAAAGACTTGGTTATATTATTATAGTATTCTTCCTGCTTTCCATCTTACTGTTTGGTATTTTCAAAATGGTACCTGGTGACCCTGCCAGACTTATGGTCGAGGGACAAAAGCAGAGTGTTTCACCGGAACAGTATGAGATGCTTTATCAACAGGCAAGAGTACGTCTCGGACTTGATAAACCGATTCCGGTTCAGTATTTAAGCTGGATGGGAAATATCTTACAGGGAGATTTCGGTTACTCTACCGTATATCGTATTCCGGTTAAAGAACTGATCGGACCTCCGATGAAAAATACAATCGCCCTGAACGTTGTATATTATATTTTCCTTTTCGCAATTGGAATTCCGCTGGGAATCAAATGTGCGGTAAAAAAAGACACGGTGTTTGATACATCACTCCAGGTAGCAACTATGATCGGTATCAGTATTCCTTCATTTATTTCGGCGCTGATCTTTATCTACCTGTTTGCAATTAAAATTCCGATCTTTCCAATCAGTGGAATGGTCACAACGGGTGCAAATTTTACAGGCTTCCGTGCATTCTTAGATTATTTATATCATATGGCACTTCCTATTATTGTATGTCTGACAGGTATCGGTGGTCTGATCCGTTATGTCAGAGGAGCTCTTCTTGATGCATTATCTATGGATTATGTAAGAACAGCCCGTGCCAAAGGTCTGAAAGAAAAAACTGTTATTTACAAACATGCGTTCCGTAACGCGATGATCCCGATCACAGGCTGGATCGTAGGCTCTATCGTAGGTATTTTTGGTGGAGCGGTTATCATTGAGACTCTGTTCTCATGGAAAGGTGTCGGAAAACTTCTGATCGATTCCTTGAACCAGCATGACTATACAGTCGCATTGTCCATGCAGATGTTTTACATTTTGTTAGGACTTGCTGCAAACCTGATCACAGACTTATGTTACTGTATCGTTGATCCAAGAATTAAACTCGATTAGGAGGAAGACAAATGTTATTTGGAAAGAAGAAAGAAAAAGAGCAGCGTTCCGTTCTTGAAGAAGAACAGATGCAAAGTCCTTTTCGTACGATTATAAAAAATCTGCTGGAAAACAAACTGGCTATGGGAGGATTGATCGTATTTGTATCAATTTTTGCAATGTGCTTCATCCTTCCGATCTGGTTTCACCAGGATTTAAACTATCAGGATCCAACACAGAAAAATATCGCACCGGGATTTTCATTCCTTTCGGTTCCGTCAGATTTAAAAGACAATGCCGAAGTGATTGAATTTGGTCCGACATATGGTGTAGGAGTAGACAAAGACGGTTACGTTTATGAGTGGGGAGAGTTAACGAAAAACCTGAAAAAAATTCCGGCTGATATGGGAAAAGTTGTTGATATCGCAGTTGGTCAGGACCACGTGCTGGCAATCAACGATAAAGGTAACTTATACACCTGGGGCTTCAACCGAATGGGTCTTAATGTGATTCCGCCGGAACTGAAAGGCAAAAAGATTGCTGACATTGAAGCAGGATATCAGGTATCCGTTGTTGTAACAGAAGACGGAAAAGTTGTTTCATGGGGAAATACAAGTGCAGTTGATATTTCTACAGCTAATGTAAAGGACGAAAAAGTCAAAGAAGTAAAAGCAAATATTCAGACAGCCATTGCCCTTACAAAGGATGGAAAAGTCATCTCGCTTGCAAAGAAAGAAACTGCTTTAGATAATGTACCGGAAGAGATTCAGGGAAAAGTAGAAAAAATCGCTTTAACAGATAAAGCAGCAGCAGCTGTATTAAAAGATGGTACTGTAAAAGTCTGGGGAAACAATCACGACCATATTTTCTCCGTACCGGAAGAAGTGCAGGGCAAAGCAGTGGATATTTCAGGTGGACGTAACCATCTTGTTGTTGTGACAGAAGATGGAAACGCAGTAGCCTGGGGCGGAAATGAAAATAATCAGGCAAAGGTTCCTGCTAAGGCAACCAATATTGCAAAATTAGCTTCCGGCTATTATCAGAACTGTATTATCAAAGAAGACGGCTCTGTTGTGACATGGGGACTGAAAGGTTACTTACTTGGAACAGATAATCTTGGAAGAAACGTATTCTACCGTATCTTAAAGGGTGGACAGATGACTATGACAGTCGGATTCATCGCTGTTATCATCCAGTTCGCGATCGGTATCTTAGTAGGGGGTATTTCCGGATACTACGGTGGAACTGTGGATATCCTTCTTATGCGTCTGGCAGAGGTTGTCGGATCCCTTCCGTTTATCCCGCTGGCACTGATTCTTTCAGCTTTGATCGGAAATAAAGTATCTGATGTCGGAAGAATCATCATGATCATGTTGATCCTCGGTTTCCTCGGATGGACCGGTATCGCAGGTCTTGTCCGTGCACAGGTGCTTGCAGAACGTAACAAAGAATTCGTTGTCGCTGCAAAAGCACTGGGTGTAAGAGAAAAGAATATTATTTTCCGTCATATCGTACCGAACGTAATGACGATCATTATCGTACAGGCAACAATCTCATTTGCAACCTGTATGCTGACAGAATCCGGATTATCATTCTTAGGATTCGGTGTTGCAGAGCCAATTCCTTCATGGGGAAATATGCTGAACAACTGTCGTTCTTCAGAAGTTATCTCACAGTACTGGTGGAGATGGGTATTCCCGTCAGTTGTATTAGGACTTTGTACTGTAAGTATCAACTTGTTTGGTGACGGACTTCGTAGAGCAGTTGACCCGAAAGCAAATGAAAGGTAGGAATAACGATGGCATATTTATTGGAAGTAGATGATCTACATACATTTTTTAAGACAAAAAAAGGAATTGTAAAAGCGGTCAACGGTGTTTCCTATCGAGTAGAGCCTGGGAAAACATTGGGTATCGTAGGAGAATCCGGAAGTGGAAAGAGTGTATCGGCAATGAGTATCTTAAAACTTTTGGATGGAAACGGATATATCGACAGCGGTACAATTACTTTCAAGGGAAGAAATCTTGCGGAGTGTACAATCAATGATATGTACCAGATTCGTGGAAATGAGATTTCCGTTATTTTCCAGGAACCGATGACAAGTTTGAACCCGGTATATACGATCGAAAAACAGTTAAATGAAGTTTATTTAACCCATCAGAAAATCACAAAAAAAGAAGCAAGTGAGAAATCACTTGAAATGTTAAAAGCTGTTAAGATCCCGAATCCGGAATCTGTTATGAAACAGTTCCCGCATCAGCTGTCAGGTGGAATGCGTCAGAGAGTTATGATCGCCATGGCTCTTGCCTGCGAACCAAGTCTTCTGATCGCTGACGAACCGACTACTGCTTTGGACGTTACCATTCAGGCACAGATCTTAAAGCTGATGAATGAACTGAAAAAGGAAAAAGGGACCTCTATTCTGTTCATTACACATGACCTTGGAGTTATCAACCAGATGGCAGATGAAGTGGCAGTTATGTATTGTGGTCAGGTTGTGGAAATGTGTAAAGCAAGAACTATCTTTGCAAAAGAGACAACCTGTTCACATCCATATACGGAAGGACTTATGACTTCAATTCCACGTCTGGATACACCGGTCGGAGCAAGACTTGAGGCAATTCCGGGAGCAGTACCTCATCCGCTCAATCTTCCGAAGGGATGCAAATTCGCTCCGCGTTGTAAATATGCAACAGAGAAATGTATGAATGAAGAACCAAAATTAGAGTTGGCAGAAGACAATCACTTGATTCGTTGTTTCTACCCGGATAAGGAGGCACGCCATGCCAAATAATGATGAAAAGAAAGTGCTTTTGAAGGTCACGGATCTGAAACAGTGGTTTCCACTTAAGAAAACAAAGTTATTCCAGAAAGAGCAGGAGTATGTAAGAGCCAATGACGGAATTACTTTGAATATTTACGAAGGAGAAACAGTTGGTCTTGTTGGAGAATCCGGATGTGGAAAATCAACATTTGGAAGAACTTTACTTCAGATCTACAAACAGACAGAAGGTAAGACAATGTATTACGGCAGAACTCTTACCGATATGGCACCGCTTTATGTAGACGAAACAATCAAAAATATTTCTTCTGGTAAAAAGAAAATTGCCGAATTAGAAGCGAAGGCAGAAGCATTAAAAGCGGAATATGAAAAAATGGAAGATTCTGCGGAAAAATTCCAGAAACAGGCTGAATGTGAAAATATCCAGAAGAAATGTAATATGGAATTCCTGAATCTTGTTCAGATCATTGGTGGATTCTACAGCTTAGATGACACAAAAGAAGCAG
>ENA-OWPB01001240-OWPB01001240.1-human-gut-metagenome-genome-assembly--contig:-NODE-1240-length-24416-cov-6.263782_pt1 | contig 24416 bp, 17 predicted proteins | sample MGYA00248260_ERZ651838 | MGnify/ENA primary metagenome ERZ651838 (study PRJEB26924, sample SAMEA4378304) | human gut metagenome | biome: human gut; feature: human-associated habitat; material: faeces...
CATAGTTTTTCATATATATTTTTTAATCCTCTCTTTTCAGAAAAGTAACCGCTCATTTTATTGAGCGGTCTTTTTATTTTTCAAAAATTGGTGTATGATAGTCTCTGGTTGTTTGTATACAATCAAATTTTTCTTTAAAGGAGTTATCACCAATGAGTACTTTTCAAAAATTCATCCAATATTATAAACCCTACAAAAAAGTCTTCATTTTTGATCTGATCTGTGCAGCATTTATCAGTCTGGTTGATCTTGCTTATCCACAGATCCTTCGTTCACTTACAAAGACTTTATTTCTTAAGGATGCTTCTATGATCCTTAAGACTCTTCCGATCATCGGGGGAATTTTATTTATCTGCTATATTTTTCAGGCATTCTGTAAATATTATGTCAGCTGTCAGGGACATATCATGGGAGCTCAGATGGAACGTGATATGCGCCGTAAACTGTTTGACCATTATGAAAATCTTTCTTTTTCCTATTATGATCAGCATAACACCGGACAAATGATGAGCCGTCTTGTTTCTGATCTGTTTGATATTTCCGAAGCTGCCCATCACGGCCCTGAGAATTTATTTATCTCTCTTGTAAAGATCGTTGGATCTTTTATTTTCCTGTTTATCATTCAGTGGAAATTAGCGATTATTCTTCTTGCGATCGTTTTACTGATGATCTTCTTCAGTGCAAAGCAAAACCGTAAGATGCAGGCTACCTTCCTTGATAACCGCAGGAAGATTGGTAATGTCAATGCTTCTTTGCAAGACTCCCTTGCTGGAATCCGTATTGTGCAGTCTTTTGCAAATGAAGATATTGAACGTGAGAAATTTCGTGTTGGAAATGAGGCATTTTTAGATTCCAAGCGTGATAATTATCGTGCTATGGGAAGTTTTCAGAGTGGAAATACATTTTTCCAAGGAATGATGTATCTTGTCACTTTACTTGCTGGTGGTTATTTTATCGCTCTTGGCCAGATGAGTGCTGCTGACCTTGCTATGTATGCATTGTATATTGGAATCTTTATCAGCCCGATTCAGATTCTTGTAGAATTAACAGAAATGATCCAGAAAGGTATGTCTGGTTTTATCCGTTATCAGTCTGTTATTGATATTGAATCTGAGATCACAGATTCTGTTGATGCCGTTAATATGAAACATCCTGATGGGGATATCTGTTATCATGATGTCTCATTTAGTTACGAGGATAATGAGATTGTATTAAATCACATTGATTTCACGATCAAATCAGGAAAATCCATTGCACTCGTTGGACCTTCCGGTGGTGGGAAAACAACGATCTGTTCTCTGCTGCCTCGATTTTATGATATTACAGATGGTTTGATTACGATCGGTGGTCAGAATATCAAGGATATAAAATTAGAGAGTCTTAGAAGCTCCATCGGTATTGTTCAACAGGATGTTTATCTATTTGGCGGCAGTGTCAAAGAAAATATTGCTTACGGAAACCCTGATGCAACCTTTGATGAAATTGTCGAAGCTGCTAAGAAAGCCAATATCCACGATTTTATTATGACATTACCTAATGGCTATGATACTTTCGTTGGAGAACGTGGTACAAGATTATCCGGTGGTCAGAAGCAAAGAATCTCTATTGCAAGAGTCTTCTTAAAGAACCCGCCAATCTTAATCTTAGATGAAGCTACCAGCGCATTAGATAATGAAAGCGAGCAGCATATCCAGAAGAGTCTGGACGCCTTGTCTGAAAATCGAACAACGATCACGATCGCCCATCGTTTATCAACGATCCAGAATGCAGATGAAATTCTTGTTATCGATGGACAAACGATCAAAGAACGAGGAACACATGAAGAACTAATTGCCTCTGGCGGTCTTTATGCTAAATATTATCATATGATGTAAGTGTCAAAAGTACAACAACGTCGAAACCTATTTTGTTTAGAACTGTTTATAAATTCTTTAGAATTGTTCATACTTTGTATATTGAATGCCTCGGGGATTTTGGTATACTTAAGACATAGTTTTTCATATATATTTTTTAATCCTCTCTTTTCAGAAAAGTAACCGCCCAGATGGGCGGTCTTTTTTATATCCTCTCATAGATTTTATACTCTTCCATTAATTTATTTCTATACTGTATATCATTGTATATCTTATCTATATCTTGAATTTTATTATTAGCTAATAAAATTTTTACTAACTGTAATGTAGCATTTTCCCCTATAATTTTTCCCTGCGCTATACCTTGTGTTATTCCTTGACTTATTCCTTGACTTATTCCTTGACTTATTCCTTGCTCAATTCCTTTATTAATTGCTGTATCTAATATTGTACACATAGTAACCTCTCCTTCCTCATTTTTCTTTACATCCAATTGCAAAAATCTTTCGTCTTCTGCAAAAATCCTCATAAATTTTAACATTTCATCCACATGTTTGATTGGTTTATGATTTTCAATTGTTTTATAACCTTTTCTTCGTTTTACAAAATAATCCGCAATAATTCCAAAGTCACTTTGAAACATTTTTATTTGTTCTTCTGTCAGATATGCTATGTCAAATACATTCAATTTATAATTTTGAAACAGCTCCTCATTCACACTTTCTTGATTGATAACTTCTCTTAGTTCTTTATCATCTTTCCATTGATTATCTCCAAAATGTAAGATCAGTGTTATTACTTTACAAAATTCTTTTGCACCTTTCTTTAACATCTGAGAACGATAACTTGCTCCATCGTATGCAATTACACGTAGTGGCATCTTTTTATCTTTGATTGTCTGATTTTCAATTCCAAATAATACCTTGAAACCTTTTTTATTATTCCATTCTTTCAAAGTATCTCTCTCTTCTTCATGAAGCACATCATCTGATGCTTTATATTGTGACCGTATATTTGTTGTCCGTAGTTCCTCTGGTTTAACTACCTCTTCTCCTTGATAAACTAATACATTGATAATATCTGCAAATACATCTGGATAATCTTCCAATAACTTTTCAATCTTATCCTTTTCTCCCATTCCTGACTCCTTGTTTGTAAACTATCATTTGGTTATCTTATCTGCAGAACTGCATATTCATAGAATTTCTCTGAATCGAATTACAATTATATAGAACTTCTTTGACTTTAATCTAGATTATTGATGTTTATAGTTTACATTAATTTACAAATATTGGCAAGTATTTTTTACAGTTTATTCCACATATTTTATTTATTATTAGTATACTGCACTTATTTCATATTTTCAATACTTCTTTTAGAAGCACTAATAACAGAAGAGCCATCCGGCGAGCATAAATTCTCTGGCGGATGGCTCCTATTCTTATTTATTTTTTCTCATATACATATCAAAGACTATTACAATCTACTGCTGAAACGCATTCAAAAGATTAGGGATCATCTGTTTCTTACGTGACATAACTCCAGGAAGAATTGCAACTTTATCTTCTGGTGTTACACCAAATCCGCGTTCGATCACTCCCTCAGCTTCTGGTCCGCAGATCAGCAGATGTGTTGTTTCCTCTAAGATGTTTGTTAACATAAAGAATACGTAATCGAGTCCCTGTTCTTCTTTCACAGAATCCATATATTCAAGGATTGATGCTTTGATATCATCTAATTCTCCCTGATCCATGGATGTGATCTGTCCAACACCAAAATCAATTGTATCGGCATTAAATTTCTTATAATCCATGTAGAAGATCTCGTTTGGAGTCTTACCACTTAAATCACTTCCTGCACGGAACATTGCTTTGGCATGTTCTTCTACATCAATTCCTGCGATCTGTGCTAATTCTCTCGCGATCTGTTCGTCCACTGGTGTACATGTTGGAGAACGGAACATTAATGTATCAGAAAGAATTGCTGAACACATTAATCCTGCCATCTCTTTTGTAATCTCGATTCCCTGTTCACGGTACATCTGAGCAACGATCGTTCCTGTACATCCAACTGGCTGATTTCTGAAGTAAACTGGTGATACAGTTTCCACACTTCCGATTCTGTGGTGGTCGATGATCTCCATGATCTCACATTCTTCTAATCCTTCGACTGCCTGTGATACCTCATTATGGTCAACTAAGATTACCTGTTTCTTGTTGAATTCTAAGATACGACGTCTGGAAATAAATCCTACAAATTCGTTATCTGCATTCAATACAGGGAAGTAACGGAAACGTTTCTTTGTCATCTCTTCTTTGACATCATCTACAAAATCTGTTTCATTGAAAGATACGATCGTATCTGTTGCCATGATATAAGATACTGGCATTGCCTGACAGATCAAACGGCTTGCTGTAAATGTATCATATGGTGTTGTGATGATTCTGCAGTTCTTTTCCTTTGCAAGTTCTAATACTTTATCAGTAACTTCTGTACCCATGCATACTACAACACACTGTACTCCTGTCTGGATCGCACCAATCTGTGCATCTTCACGGTTTGCAACGATCACTGTATCTTTAGCTGTTACAAATTCTTCCATTGTATCAACACTTGCGGCAGATACTGTTAACTTACCTTCTGTGATATATCCTTCGATATCTCCTGCCTGAAGTGTTCCATCTAATGTTTCTACAACATTTTTATATGGTGTTTTTGCTTTGGCAAGGATTTCATTGTCATAAACATCCATATCTGCTTTCAACACATCACTGATGGATACCAGACCGATCATTTTCTTTCCATCTAATACTGGAAGAGACACGATCTTCTCTGTCTGCATCATTTCACGTGCAGATTTCAGGGAATCTGTCGCTTTTGCACCTTTAACTAGATTTAAATTTACGTCTTTTAATCTTGGTCTTACATCACTAACATATTTTGGATCTTTAATTCCAAATGTATCCAATACATATCTTGTTTCGCCGTTGATATTACCGGCACGATATGCTTCGTATCCATTTCCTTCCACTTGATTCTTTAAGTTTGCGTATGCGATCGCAGAACAGATGGAATCTGTATCTGGATTGCGATGTCCAATGACATATACTTTTTTCATTGTTCCTCCTTCTTTCTTGGCAGCCGTATTATGAATGTCGTATACTCATTCTGGCTTTTTGCTTTGATAGTTCCATCATGAAGCTCTATGATCTCCTTCGCGATCGCAAGTCCAAGACCTGCCCCGCCAGTTTCAGAAGATCTTGCTTCATCTAATCTGTAAAATTTCTCAAACAGGTTATTTAATTGATGTTCTGGTATAGTCTTTCCCTGATTCCTGACTAAAATCTCTGCGTTATCTCCATCAATCATTCCATAAACCTCGATGAGAGAATTCGGATAACAATACGATACTGCATTCCTTAACAGATTCTCAAAAACCCTGGCAAGCCTGTCCGGATCACCATAAATTAGTATTTTATCATCTACCTCTATCTTCCACTCTAATCCTTTCTGCTTAAATACCGCAGCAAAAGAATCCATCACCTGTTCAAGCAGAACATAAAGATAAAATTCCTTTTTGTCCAAGGTAATATTCTGAAGATTATACCTTGTAATTTCAAAGAACTCATTGATCAGTTCTCCAAGACGTTTCGCTTTCTCAAGAGAAATTCCTATATACTTAGCTCTTTGTTCTTCCGACATATCCGGCGATTCATTTAACAATGATAAATATGCAATGATCGACGTCAACGGTGTCTTCAGATCATGAGCAAGATAGACGATGATATCATTCTTTCTCTGCTCACTTTCTTCTGCAATCCGCCTCTGTTCTTTCAACGTTCCTTTGATCTCATTTAATTTATTCTCCAAAGGATTCAACTCTGGTGGGAGCAATATGCGGTCTTTGGATTCATTTAAGATCATCTGGATCCCGCCTTCAACCTGTCTTAGGTATGTCGTGAATTTTGACATACCCAGATAAAAGCTTAACAAAAGCAGCACAAAAAATCCAGCACCAATGATCATTGTTTTATTTTGTACAAAGATCAGACGATATACACGGATCGCTTCCAGCTCATCCATCCCGATCCGTTCAAATATATAAACGACCGTTTTGGCAAATGGATCCTGAAATACACCATCTACAAATATATCAAGTACAAAATATCCGATACATGCAACGATCAAACTGATTCCCAATGTCTGTAGTATGATCCTTATCTTTAAACTTCTGTATTTACTCCTCAACTTTGTATCCAACTCCCCAGACTGTCTTGATCAATTCTTTGTGTCCCATGACCTCTCCCAGCTTCTCACGGAGATGTCTGATATGTACCATAACTGTATTATTGTTATTCTTAAAATACTTTTCTTTCCATACCTGCTCAAAAAGATTCTCTGAGCTTATAACCTTCCCACGGTTCTGTGTCAGAATCCATAAAATTGAAAATTCCAGCGGTGTCAATGTAATTTCTTCTTCTCCATAAGTACACTGGTGTGTTGCACGATTTAAGATAAGACCTGCGATCTCCAGTGTATCTTCCTGATTCATACCGCTTCCATCGTTGTATCTTGTAAATCTTCGAAGCTGTGCCTTCACTCTTGCCATCAATTCCAACGGCTCAAATGGTTTCTCAATATAATCATCAGCTCCCAATGTCAATCCATTGATCTTATCCATGGAAGATACTTTCGCTGTCAGCATGATCACAGGGAAATTGTGTGTTAAACGGATCTGTTTTAAAATCTCAAATCCATCAATATCTGGCAGCATCACATCAAGGATCGCCAGATCAATATTCTCATGTTCTACACACGCCAAGGCATCCTTTCCATTGTAAAATTTATGTACATTATAATTTTCATTCTTTAAATATAATTCAATAAAGTCAGCAATCTCTTTCTCGTCATCTACTACTAATACAGTTGACTGTCTCATTCGCTTCCTCCTTACTCTTTACCACCCTGAATCACATGAAATCTTGCTTCTTGGCTTTCTTCTTCCAGTTCTGTTCTCGTATGTCCCTTGAGACTATATAATGGTACAGTTTTATAAAGCGTACGGATCAATTCACAAAGGATCCTTTGATGTTCTTTATCTTCTTCGTCCAGAAGATTCACATACGCAGATGTAATCTCTTCATAAGTCAATCCATTTTGAATCTTAACAACCAGTGATTTTACGATCATCATAACCTTATACTGATCATTCTCGATATTCTTCATCACAAAATCATATAATTCTGGGATTCCATCCCAGCCTCCAATTCCATTGCCTAGTGCCAGATTCTTATATTCATCTTCACTGTAACGTTTCCATGATAGATCTTCCCTAAGGCTCCACTGAATAAATACTTCGTTACGATTTTCTACCTCACGGCTTGCCAGTAACAGTCTTGAATTCATCTGATTTCTTAATAAGATTCCTGACTGCCAGAATACAATACGGAGTAATATAAATTCTTCCAACTCATCATAAGTCAGCTCTGGGAACATCTCTTCTTGGATCATCTGGCAACACTCATAAATATCTAAAATACCATATAAAAACAACATTCCAAAGAGAATATTCTCAAGTCTGGTACCCTCTTCTAACTCTTCCTGAACTCTGCGGCTTTTCAGAGAGAAGAAAAAATTATCCTTTGCTTCTATATTCAATAAGATCGTATCATCTTCATATGAGAGAAATCCAAGAAAATGTAACTGCTCAATCTCTCTTGCGTACATCTCAGCAAGCAGACTCTCACCTTCCATATCCCAGCATTGCAGCAAGAATTCGATTGCTTCCTGCTGTAATAACTTAGTGATCAATTGTGGCATATCATAAAGTTTCTCTGCTATCTTCTCTGCCAGAGATACTTCACTTTCGTCTTTATGAAACACAATATCGATTCGTTCCGATAAAACCATCAGGTTGACTCTTGGATTGGTCGCAAGTTCTTCTATATAAGTTCGTCTTGATTCTTCAATTCTTGCCATCGCCCGATCCCTCCTTTGTCTTAATCTAATAAAGTATATCTTATCGAGCTTCTTCCGTCCAGTGGAACAGGCATAAAGAGTCGTCTAAAATAATTCTTTAATTCGGTTTATATTCTCTTTTGTGACACGGTATCCCATATCATACGTTTGTTTTAATACATCAATGTCTTTCTCTAAACTATCGATTGTATACTCTGGTCTTAGGATCACTGCCTTTCCTTCCCTCTCTAACTGCTCACAATATCTAACTGTTTTATTATATCTTATATGACGATTTAATAGCAGTTCCGGTAAATGTGGATATTTTCTCTTGAGAAGTTTTGCCGCAGCTTTGTTGCTCTTGCTTAATTCTTTTCTATACCCTTCTGGCCTTGTCAGTACGATCAGATTCTTATCATTCCCATCTTCTATTGATCGTCTGATCGGAATCGGATCTGCAATTCCACCATCATAATAAGGCTTTCCATCTACTTTGATCGTCGGAAATGCAAACGGGATCGCACAAGTTGCTCGAAGCATCGTACACTTCTTATCCAGTTTCATTCCATCTTTGTATTCTGCTTTCCCTGTCCATGCATTTGTTACACCGACCTTGATCGTTCCCTTGTATTCATTGAATGTCTTCCAGTCAAATGGATACAGTTTGTTTGGGATCGTGTCATATACGAAATCCAGTCCAAAAAGACTTCTCTCTTTCAGTAGATTCCTCGCTCCCATGTATCTTTTATCATTCCTGTGGTTCATCAGGATCTTTAAATTTCTTTCCTTTTGTTTGGATATATAAGAAAAACCATCACAGATTCCCGCAGATACTCCGATCATATAAGGAAACATGATATCTTCATCCAACAGTGCATCCATCACTCCTGCACTAAAGATCGGACGAAATGTTCCTCCTTCTAAAATAATACCAGGCATCTTTATGCCCTCCTCATCTTCTTATGTTTCGTAAACTTGTCTTATGTTGTGTCATGTGAGTTCTATAGACACTTGCTCTTTATTATATGATGTAAGTGTCAAAAGTATAAATTGCGTTTGTGCCTGCACAAATAAGCAATTTATACTTATTGACACGCCGAACAACGAGAACGGAATAAAATGGTGTGAACGCACCATTTTATGGGAGTTCGAGGTGTTCGAGGATTGTGGAATTGCGTAGCAATGGAACAATCCGGGTACATCAGAGAGTGGCAAAATTTACTTTTGACACTCTCATCATTATATCACGTTTCGATTCTCCATTGTTACATTTTGTCAAAGATTTTCTTAAGAGATTTCGAAATTTTTGTGAATAAAAAAGATAAAGCTCCCTATTCTCTTCCTTTCATTTATCTCAAATTAGTTTGTAACGTATGGATCAATTCCTCAATAACAATTGGTTTGGATAAAAATCCATCCATACCACATTCCAGTGCTTTCTTCCTATCTTCATCAAACGCATTGGCAGTCATAGCAAGGATCGTAATTTCTGCCAATGCTGGATCATCCAGTGCACGGATCTGCTTTGCAGCCTCGTATCCATTCATTACAGGCATCTGAATATCCATAAGTATAAGCTCATAATCGCCTGGTGCTGAATTCCTGATTTTCTCCACTGCCTCTGCTCCATTTTCTGCTGTATGAACCTGGAATCCATATTCATTAAGAATTGCCATCGCAATCTCACTGTTTAATTCATTGTCTTCCACAAGCAGGATACTTCTGCCTCTGAAATCTGAACTTACTGCCGGAAGAATATTATCATCCGTCCTCGCCTGCTTCTGACCGATCGCAGTCATCAAAGTATCTCTGATATCTGACATAAATATTGGTTTCGCACAAAATGCATTGACTCCTGCTGCTCTTGCTTCCGCTTCGATCTCTGACCAGTCGTAAGCAGTCAGGATAATGATCGGTGTATCATCACCAAGACTACGAATCTGTCGGGTAACTTCAATACCATTCATATCTGGCAATCGCCAATCGATGATATAGGCATGGAATGCATCACCCAGTTCTATAGACTGCCTTGCACGAAGAACCGCCTCCTTACCAGAAAGTGTCCATTCCGAACGCATTCCAACCTTTGCAAGCATCTTTGTCACGCTGTCACAGGTATTAAAATCATCGTCTATCACCAGTGCCTTAAGACCTTCCAACGCTGGGATCTTCTCTACACGATGATGCTTAGACTGGATCCGCAACGGCAGTCGTACAATAAATTCCGTACCTTTGCCCTGTTCTGTCTGAATCCCAATATTTCCGCCCATCATATCCACAATATTCTTGGTAATGGCCATACCCAGTCCTGTACCCTGAGTCCTGCTGACTGTGGAACTTCTCTCACGCTCAAAAGGAGAAAAAAGTTTCTGTACAAATTCCTCACTCATACCGATTCCGTTATCCTTTACCCTGATCTCATATAGCTGACGCTCTTGCTGTGTTCTCGGATATTGTTTCAACCGGACAGAAATTGTTCCGCCTGCAGGAGTAAACTTGATCGCATTGGACAAAAGATTCAGCAGTATCTGGTTTAGCCGTGTCTTATCGCAATACACATCCTCATTCGTAACATCCATGGCATCCATATAAAGTTCCAGCTGCTTCGCATGAATCTGTCCACTGATGATCGTCTTCAGATCATGAAGTACATCCGACAAACTAACCTCTGTTTCTTCCAGATGGATCTTGCCACTCTCAATACGACTCATATCCAGTATATCATTGATAAGTGATAACAGATGATTGCTGGACGAAAGGATCTTACCAAGATAATCTCTGACCATTTTCTTGTTATCAATGTTGCTCACAGCCAGTGTCGTAAACCCAATGATAGCGTTCATTGGCGTCCGGATATCATGAGACATGTTAGAAAGAAAAGTACTCTTTGCCTGGTTGGCATTCTCCGCAGCATGGACTGCATCAGAAAGTGCCTGATTCATTTTCTTGTCAGCAGTACGATCCGACATAACCAGTATATATTTCTTATCTCCGTTCACCTCACTACCCATTGCAACACTATGAAACCAGCGTCGTTCTCCTGTTTTCTGATGAACATATTCAAAATCCCATTCCTGCTGTTCATGAACCTGAATCTCCTTTAGATGATCCTTCTTCGGATCTTTCGTATCCTCAGAATGCAGTTCTCCTAAAACAGAAATATCTTTCCGAATCTGTTCTACGGTAATCCCCAACAGTTTTTCTACATTCGGACTGACATAATCTGCCTGATACGTTTTTGCATCCAACATTAAGAATACATCATCTACATTCATTGACAACTTTTGAAACATCTCATCCCTGTACAAGATCTCTGTGTCTTTTTTCTTCAGTCTTACACTGTTTTTTCGTAAAATAAATCCAATAAGGACTGCTGTAATACAAAGCACGACTGCACCCACAAGAAGCATCGTACTAAGTTGCAAAGTGTTCATACTGGCATTGACGATATCTGCCTGGACAAGTCCCAGAAATACCCAGTCCTGAATGCCTGATTTTTCATAAACAAGATAATAATCCTTTTCATCCAGATTTAGTAACATCGCACCTGTATGTCCCTCTTTAAATTTCTTCGAAATTTCAAGGATCTCTTTTTCGGAGATATCTGTATGTTCTCTCAAAATGCCAAAAAAGTTATACACGTTTCCCCATGACTCTAAAGAATGATCGATCACAACACGACCATCTGGATGAAGAACATAACTCTTTGCTTTTCCATTAAACGCAGAGATATCGAGTACATTTACTATATCAGCGTTTTCATAGGCAATAGCAATTGCATCATATTTAAATCCCTGATAACTTCCATGAGCCTTCGGGCTGGCAAAAACAAGCATCTGGGATTTTCCGGGAACTGCTGCATTGGTTATGATATCATTACCTTTTTGAATCTCATCTTCAATATTTTCCTGTAATCCAAGATACCCTGTTTCACCTGTTGTCATCTTATAGTTACCGTCAGCTGATAGAAAATAAAAATATAAAAATCCCGCATCTTTCTGCGCTTTATCTATATAATCACGAATTTTGCTTTCACTTGGAGCATCTTGCAGATACTTACTCCACATATGAAGATACGTCAGATTCTTATTTGAGAGTTCCCTTAACATATTATCCGACTGATGGAAAACTTCTGTTAGATGAGAAACACTTTCCTCATAAACAGTTTTCGATACAAATCCAAAATATTGAGAAACAGCCAAAACGATTCCAAGAAAGAATGCAAGAAAAGCAATGACCTTGAGTCGTTTTCTCATGATAGGTTTCTCTTTGTTCATATTATGATTCTTAACATCCATTCTTCTCACCTCAGAGTCATATAGTCTTCAGGCTTTGCGAGAACGGCATCACCCTTCAAAACACATTTTGTCCAGGTATCTTTCACCTCTCCATCAAATACAATGTTTTTACCCGCTGGATACGATTCCATATGTTGTGGTGTCGCAAGACAGGTTACAGTAAAGGTATCCTTATCCTGAACTGATTTTCCATTCTTTGTAACTTTACTTAATGTATAACCATCATCCGTTTCCTTGATCTCTACAGAAATACCACTGACCACAGGCAGAGAGCCACGGTTAAATGGATTGAAACCTCCCTGATAACCTTCTACAAAATTTCTGACCGTCTTTTTCAGCTCCGCTCCGCTCATCTTCCGCTTGTAAGCTGAAAGACCATTTGGCATGATCATATTACCAGCCATTTTTTCAGTATATCCTGCCTTCCGTACACTTCCTGTAAAGCTGTTTCCTGTTGCGATCAAGACATCCGTACCATAGATGTCACGCAAAGTATGTGCCATAACAGAGTATGCTTCATTCCCACCATTGGTATGAAAACGGTTGGAATAAGCTTTCTTTGAATCTAACACAATCTTCTCAGAAGCAGATTTCTCTTTCAGGAGCTTTGTATTAAATGACCGGTAAGCCTCTTTGGCATCGTATTTTCCTGAAATCATCTTAGAGACTACATCTTGGGATACACTGAAAAAGTCATTGGATGCGATTCGGATATACATATGATTTTCTTCGATCACAGGTCTGACATCTTTGAGATATTCTGTAAGATGTGTATCTACATCCTGACTATAGCTTAATATATCCTGACCATCATAAACAATCCGGTTCTGTGCATCTTCTGACAGCATTACATTCAACACTTTCATTGCTTTCTGCCGGCGTGTTTCATCCTTTGTCAGGTTACGGTTCAGTGCCACCTGAAAATATGGTGTCGTCATCATCCATTTTTCGCCATTTTGTTGAAAGAATGGAAGAAATGTTGTATCAATGCCCTGATTCTGAAATATTTTTACACCAGAAGAGCTGCCAAAGTACATAGCAAGCTTACCACTTTTATACATCTCCATCACTTTATCATAATCCATATTCAGATCACCTTTGCTCAACCCTGTATCCTGAATGAATTGCTCCATACGTTCAAAAGCCTCCGGCCAGACTTTACTGTCCAGCCCCTCTCTCTTTGTATTATCAGGGTCACTATAGGCAGTACGCCATTTACGTCCAGCCGCTGTAGACAGCTCTGATGCAGATAGTCCCTGCAGTGTTTCCATGCAAGTATAATCATAAAAATAATCTGCCGTAAATCCACGGATCCCTACCTTATTGAATGCCTGGCAGGCAGAAACAAAACTTTTGTAATCTGTTGGCAGAGGAATATGATACTTTTTGAAAAGGTCTTTGTTAACTACAAACCCATGCGCATCCGCACACACTGGAAGCCAGTTTACACTGCCATCCTGATTCATAAAATTGTTGAGGTATGTATTATAAACAGCACCTGCTGCATTGGTTGTGGAAAGATCCATCAGGCTGTCTTTCAGTGGGTTTGCATCATGCAGTGAAAAACGACAGCAGGTTATGATATCTGGCAATCCGCCATTTTCCTTAAGGAACCGATAGAAATCCAGATCATTGTTGCCTACTACAAATTCAATATTAATATCTGGAAGCTGTTTCTGAATATATGGTGCATATTTTTCATATAGCTTTGTGCTCCATAAATATACTGTGATCGTATCTTTCTCTTCATTTTTTGCGCTCTTCTTTCCACATCCTGACATAAGTGATATGACGGTCACCATCACCAAAAGTACAGAAAGAACTCTATTCCATTTTCTCTTTTTCATTATGAATCCTCCTCTTTATTTTCCACGAATTCACTGATCACTTTTACTAATAATTTTGCATCTATAGGTTTCGCGATATGTTCATTCATTCCCGATTCTTTTGACTTTAATCTATCCTCGGTGAACGCATTTGCCGTCATTGCTATGATCGGAACCGTTTTTGCATCATCTCTGTCCAGTGCACGGATCATCTTTGCTGCTTCATAACCATTCTTGATCGGCATCATGATATCCATCAGAATGACATCAAATTCATCTGGTCTGCTTTTTTTGAATATCTCAACAGCTTCTTGGCCATTCCATGCCTTCGTCACAGATGCACCTTCATTCTGAATCACAAATTCTGCGATTTCCATATTCAGCTCATTATCTTCCACCAGAAGGATCTTCAGATCTTTTATAGATTTTTCTGATATAGCTTCCTGTTCTTCACGTTGATCAGCATCCTGATCTATTTTAAATGGAATCCTGATCACAAAGGTTGTGCCTTCTCCCTTCTTACTTTCAAACGTGATCGTTCCTCCCATTTTTTCGATCAGTTTTTTCGTGATCGGCATTCCAAGCCCTGTTCCGGAAAATTTTGTACGGCTTCCAGTATGCTCCTGTGCAAACGGTTCAAAAAGGCGTTTCTGGAAATCCTTTGTCATACCAATTCCTGTATCTCGGCAGATAAATTCAATCGTCACTCTTCCCTCCTGCTCCGATGTAAATTCCTGGCAGCTGATGTAGATATATCCGTTTTCTTTATTATATTTTACCGCATTTGACAAAATATTCATCATGATCCTTTTTACATATCCTGGACTCCCGATCAGATTCCAGTGTGTGATTTCCTCTTTCTCCCACACGATCCGAATATTTTCTTCTGCAGCTATCTGTTCGATCACAACAAAGATTTCCTTGGAAATATTGCTTAGATTAAATGGAATTTCTTCCAGAACTACTTCGTCCGATTCCAGCTTACTCATATCCAAAACTTCATTGATCAATTCCAGTAACAGATGAGATGTTTCTTTGATCTTTGCCCTGCATTCTGTCTGTTTTTCCATATCATCTGCATAATGCTCCGCCACATCGATCATACCGCATATTCCATTGATCGGTGTCCGGATATCATGACTCATCCTCTGGAGAAACTCAGTTTTCGCCTCGTTCGCTGCCTCTGCTTTTTTTGCCGATTTCAGAAGTTCTGCTTTATATTTTTCATCTTTTTCCTGTTCCTGTTTCTGATGTGCCAGATTGGTTATATATATCCAGGACCATGAAAAACTAAGAATGATAAGATAAAGGAATACAACACCTGTTACACTGAGTGGCAGATTACTGAATACCTCTTTATCTGGTAAATACATGTAAATATAATAATCCCTTTGTTTCAGCATGATACCATAGCATCCAGTTCCTTTATTCTTCAGATGAAAGATATGCCGACTATCTGTATGCTTCTTCATTTTCTGAATAATCTCATTGTCTGCGACATCCTGTGCCAATAATTTCTCATCGTTACTGGCAATAATCTTCCCTTTGTCTGCAACGATGATTGTCCCGTCTTTCTCAGTATTGTACCCCTTTAAAAGACTCTGGATCGTTAAAGTATAATTTCTGATAAATCTCGGAGATGTGTAATAGTAAACTGCAACGATCCCTGGGGCATCTTTTCTGGCGCAGGCTGCGATATCGATACGTGATCCATCTCCTCTGACAATCCGTTCTGAATAAGATCTTTCTTTATATCCTGTGTAATCCATAATGATATCTTTTTGCAGATAATCAATCATCTCATCCATCAAACCTTCATCCATACTGTATTCACAGACTTTCTTTCCTTCTTCATCCAATACAAGAATACCATCCACCCAGAGTGACTGCAGATTCTCTTTCAGAAACTTTCGGTCTAACTGCTTTCTATTCTTTACTTCCATATCAATATTTGTACTCATCTGTCTGGCACTTTCGATCGCACGAAGGAGACTTTTTGATTCTGAAGATTCATTATAATGAGTATAGGTTGAGCACTGTACTTTGACATAGTTTACAATCTCCACCATTCTTTTCTCAGCTTCGTTTTTTTCCGTATGAAAAAAACAAAAAATTGCAGTGACAAACATACAGATACCAAGCAAACTAGCAACTATCCAGAATCGTTTTGCTTTTTCTCTTCCATTAATATCCAAGATCATCCACCTCCAAATATTTCTCTGGATCATCCATATATTTTTTTATGATCTTCAGGGAGGTACCATCCTTGTGCATTTCTTCCAGCTTCTGGTTCATCTGCTCGCAGATCCCTCTGTCATCATTCTTTGCAAAAGCAGCTCCTATCCCGACGACCATCAATGGTTCCTTCAGAATGCGGAAGCTTGTATCATAATCTTTCATATACTGGATGATGGATTCCTCATGCACAGCCACAGCATCCACATACCCTTTTGCCAAAAATGTATAGATCAATTCCCTGTGTCCAAGACTGATCAGATTGCCAAGTTTTGGAATTCTCTTATCTGTCCGCTTCAGAAAGATACCTTCCGGTTTGGTTGTAGACTGGACTGCAAGATTCTTTCCTTTCAGATCACTCAGTTTATGAATGTCACTGTTCTCATTTACAGCAACCACCTGACGGCTTGCTATGTATGGTCCGGCCCAACGATAATCGTTAAGTCGTCCTTCCATTGAAAAACATCCCATGATACAATCAATTTTTCCACTTTCTACCAGCTCTTTTTTCTTTTCCCAATTGATCTGAACAATCTCCGTCTTATACCCCATCCTTCTAAATGCTTCCGTTGCCAGTTCAACATCTATACCTGTCGGGATACCATCCTCATTCAGGAAATTATAAGGCGGATAATTGTCACTTCCAATTTTTATAACAGGTTTTTTTGTTGTGTCAGACACTTTATCTGCCTTATCACATCCTGCCAAAGTTGCCATTAATATAGAAAATATCAATACAACAGTAAAAATTTTTCTTTTTTTCATCTTATAACCTCATTTTTATATCTCATCCTTATTGTTCAGTAATCTGCGCTTCAACCCCCCCCCGAATTTTATGCTACTTATTGTTTTTTCCAATACCTTCATCTCAACTGGTTTGGAAATATGCGCATTCATACCGACGGTCAGGGAATGATGAATGTCATCTGAAAATGCATTAGCGGTCATTGCAATGATCGGGATCGTCTTTGCCTGTTCATGTGAACTCTTGCGGATCGCCTTTGTTGCCTCATAACCATTCATAACAGGCATCTGCACATCCATCAGGATCATGTCATAATCCCCCGGAGCAGACTGTTCAAATGCTTTCAAAACCTCTTCACCATTTTCACAGATGGTACATTCTGCTCATCTGTGTCTTCTTGTGCCGCCAGAGCAACTGTTCTATCCTCTGCAATTCTCAGCTCTATGAGAACCTCAAAACAACTTCCCTGTCCCAGTTCACTCTCCACATCAATGGTACCTCCCATTGCTTCAACCAGATTTCTGGTAATAGCCATTCCAAGACCGGTTCCCTGGATCTTATTCGTCACAGAATTTTCGGCACGGGTAAAAGCATCAAAGATTTTATCTTTGAAATCTGCTGACATTCCTATTCCATTATCCCTGACTAAGAAACGGTACTTTGCATAGACGGATGAATTTGTTTCACATTCTTCTACCAGAAACTGAATTTCTCCACCTTCCTGCGTGTACTTCACTGCATTAGAAAGCAGGTTGTTGAAAATCTGCATCAGGTGAAGCTGATCCCCGTTCACCCACTCATGTCGGATATTTTTCTTTGTTGTAAGAGTCTGTTTCTTTTCATCTATCTGTGAATGAAATAAATTATTGATTTTCTGTATAAAATTCAGAATAGAGAAATCATCGTATTTAAAAACTGTTTTTTCTGCCTCAATTTTGCTCATATCCAGAATATCATTAATAATCCCTAACAGATGCTGGGATGAAATATCTATTTTATCTGCATACTCTATTACTTTATCTTTATTTCCTGCATCATGTCTTATTAATGACGTCATACCAATAACTGCATTCATAGGAGTACGTATATCATGTGACATATTAAACAGAAAATTAGATTTTTCAACACTGGCTGTTTTCGCCTGCTCCAATGCTTTCTGCAGTTTTTTATTTAATTTCACTACTGTGTTTTCCGATTCCTGTGTCCTGTGCAGTAACATAATCATAAAAACAAATCCAGTTAAAAGCAAAACAATCAGTAAACCGCAGCCCCATAGTCTATATAACTTTTCATTGCTATTCCATCCGTTTTCAGGCATCACTTCCAGAACCCATTGACTGTCACCTAATTCGAAAGTATATGTGACAGGATCAATCATTTCCACAACTGAGCCATACACTTCTTCGTATGTTTCATCCCACGGTGCAATACTTTTAGACAACTTATATTCATAGCTAAAATCGGTAAGTGACTTTATAGAATCAGCGAATATATCCGGTACACGAATAATTACAATTGTAAATCCCCAAAATGTCCTTTCGCCATTTTTCTGCTCCACATACACCGGATTTCTTACAGCAATCCCCGTTCCACCCTGTTTCAAAGAAAATGGTCCCTGCATGGTTATCACATCATTGTCTCTGGCATAACAAGATATCTTTCCTCGTTCTTTATCATAAATAAGATCTATCTTTCCAGCCTCATTTCCGTCTTCCGGATAAATCTCAGTCACTACGCCGTCTGGTGCGATCTGAATACTCTGGATATAATCTGCCATCATATTCTCTGCAACTTTCGAGAACATGGAAATTTTTCCGTTTTCACTAATAACAATCTGTTCAAAAGTATTTGTAATATCAATTCCCCTCACGATATCAGCCTTCATATGATCTGCATACGTTACTGCGTTTAATTCAGCTCTTGACCTTATCAAATCCCTTTGACTGCTATCCGCACGAATGCCTATATTCACCAGAACAACCAAACCGATCATCAATACAAATACCGGAATCCATAACTCTTTTTTTATCCTAAATGTATTTTTTTGTTCCTGTGCTGACTTAATTTTCTTCCACATAACCGATTTTCTTTACACCTGCGTTTTTATCTACTTCATTTTTATATTTTAGCAGCCACCAATTATTGCCTGTTTTAGTTTCTTTTTAATCTCCAAAAATGAAAAAAGCATTGTCATTGCAGACAATGCATCTTTAACGTGGCAACTGGCTACCATTTTACAGACCCTATAGCTTTGCGTCGCAGACTTTCATCTGTTTTGCCGGTTTTCTTATTATAGCTTTTAAACGTATGAAAAAACTAATTTTATTATACTCTAATACTCTACTGTATACAAGAAAAACATTTGATTTCCGAACGGATTATGAATTTATCACAAAAGCATCTATGAAGAAGCATCATAAAAGCCGAAAGCCACCTTTTATCTATGACTTCCGGCAATAAATCTATTCTTATCCTTTCTTCTTCCTCTTCGTTTACCTTTGCAACTTGTATTTCTTTTAAGATTAAGAAGATATTTCTGAATATTTTGAATTAGTTAAATTTAATAATTATAGCACACATACAGAGGGACAACAAGAACGCGGAACTTTATCTACAGGTACAAGACCCATAGAAAATTACTTACTTGCGATTGCCACGTTTTTTAAAATCCTCGTCAATGCGCTTTTTCCAGTTTGAACCCAGTGGTACACTGCATCGGACAGCACTGATTGCCTCACTGATCACTTCATAATTTAGAGCAGTTCCCTCGCTGTCACATTGATAGTTAACTGCTCTGTCCTCATCAATGCCAAATAAACTGGCTGTCTCCACAGCATCAATATTGGCTCCAAGGAATAGAAACTCCCAGCCATATTTTATTTTCTGCCGCTCAATCATCTGTTTCACTCTATTGCTGCTATAATAGCGGCTGGCATTCTCCATTCCATCCGTTGTGATAACAAACATTGTATGTTCCGGAATGTCTTCCCGTCTTGCATACTTATGAATATTTCCAATATGATGTATCGCTCCGCCAATAGCATCTAATAATGCCGTACATCCCCGAACCATGTAATCGTGATCGGTCAGGGGATGGATGTCCTTTACATTTATGCGGTCATGCAGAACTTCACTTACATTGTCAAACAATATCGTAGAAACCAATGCTTCGCCCTCTGCATTTTTCTGCTGATTAATCATAGAATTAAATCCTCCGATTGTATCTTGCTCCAGTCCACTCATAGATCCACTACGATCAAGGATAAAAACGATTTCTGTTAAATTCTTTCTCATTATACCTTACCTCCTGAAAATCTCGCTATTAAGTTTACTATCTCGGTATTTACCTGGTCAAAAAAATGGCTGCTCGTTTTCGTACCTTGCAGCCATAGTATAACGATTTTCTTTTAGAAAGTGGTCGCATAGAAAGCGACATTAAACAACATTCATTGTTTTATGAGCCAATCAGACTCTGATCAAAAGCAAACAATGCTTCATTGATTTCATATACATTATAATTACCCTGTTCAACAAAATATTCTACAATAATATCAAACTTGCTTGAACGGGACAAAGTAAATCCCGCCTTACCAAGCATATCCTGCATTTCTGCAATTGGCAGTTCCAATGCCAGAGCAAATGCCAGCACTGTCGTTTTAGACGGTTTATAAAATTTATTCGAGCGGATTTTAGAAAAAAGTTTCCGGTCAATATTTGCTTTCTTGTAACACTGTGTATCTGTCATGTCGGATTCGTCAATTTTACGAAGCAGCATTTCCGAAAAACTTTCATCTATCTGATTCAACGCATCCTCCAGAGTCCTGCTGCTTATCGCATTATAGCTTGGCTTCGCTTCCATCCTCTCCACTGCTGACCCGAAACAACTTTCTCCAATAAGCGGCTCCGATCGCCATCTCTGTTATTCCCGACTGTCCGAGTGTTCTTTCACATATCGGTCATCTATATAAGCTGTAATATCCGCAAACAACTTTCCGCTAATCTGATATGCCTTCCGGTCAAAAATTACAATGAAGACTGTCATCTCATTTTCCAGTAGAAATTTTCCAATGATATCTACAGCAACTTTTAATGCCTGATCTTTTGGATAGCCATAAATTCCAGAAGAAATCAGAGGAAAAGCAACCGATTCACAGCCATATTCCTTCGCCAGATTCAGTGATGTATCATAGCAGGATTCTAAAAGTTTTTGTTCTTGATGTTTTCCATCCAGCCAGATTGGTCCAACTGTGTGAATGACATATTTACAGGGAAGACGATATCCATTTGTAATTTTAGCATTCCCTGTCTCACATCCATGGAGCATTCTACATTCCTTAAGAAGGTCTGGGCCGGCAGCACGATGAATGCATCCATCTACCCCGCCTCCTCCTAATAGAGATGTATTAGCTGCATTGACAATTGCATCAACATTCATTTTTGTAATATCATTTCTAACAATTTTCAATGGCATAGAATATACCTCCTACTGTTTATCCAAAATTTTCCGTTTCCATCGCCTGTGTATTAGACTTGCTATTTATAAATACCTTCTCCTAAATTATAAAATGTAAAAAGCATTATATCTACTTGTAAACAAAATTTCAAGAGATAAATCATTGATTTACTTATACCTTTTTCATTTTTCTTGTCATGTAAAGGAAAAAGATTACATTTAATATAATTCCAAAGCATGTGGCAACAGGCGCTGCAAGCCCTATATTAGTAAGGCTGGCATCCGGCTGTATACTCATAAAATATGCAAGTGGCAGTCTTACAAGAAGTGTCTGGATAAGTCCCTGAATCATAACCCACAACGTCTTTTCATGTCCATTAAAGTAACCTATCATAGAAAAAAGAATTGCTGTAAGAATCGTTTCCGGAGCAAACCCCTTAAGATATTCAAACCCCTTTTGTACAACCGCTTCATCCGTTGTGAATATCGATGTAAGCACATCACCAAAGAACCATACACTTGCGAAAACGATAATTCCAACGATTAATCCGATTCCCATTCCGGTAAACATAGCCTTCTTTGCTCTATCCTCCTTACCGGCACCAACATTCTGCGATACAAAGGAAGCCATCGACTGCATAAGTGCACTTGGTATCAGCATGGCAAAGTTTACTATCTTACAGGCAACCCCATATCCTGAAGAAGCTTCCAGCCCCAGCTTATTTATAAATGCACACAGTGCAAGAAATGACATCTGGGTAAGAAATTCCTGAAGCGCAAGAGGAATTCCAACTGTCAGGAATCTTTTACATTGACTATTAACTCTGAAATCTTTTTTTGTTATTTTAAATGGCAGTTGTCTTCTTTTAAGCATCAAAAGAGCCAGCACCACACTGACCGCCTGGGCAAGCACTGTAGCAATTGCGGCTCCTGCGGCATCAAGATGGAATCCTGCAACAAGTACAAGATCACCTACGACATTTACCACGCAGGCAACCGCAACAAATATAAGGGGAGACCTGCTGTCTCCCAGCCCTCTGAATATGGCAGAAAGAACGTTATAAGCAACGATAAAGAAAATACCTCCCCCGCAAATCCTTACATACACTGACGTAAGCATAAGCGCTTCTTGGGGTGCCTGCATAAGAACAGCCAGCGGCTTTGCAAAAAACACCATCACCACAAGGAGTATGACAGCTATCATAGTAAACACTGTCGTTGCTCCACCAAGCAGTTCCCCTATTTGACTCGTATGTTTTTCACCGATATACCTTGCAATAAGAACAGTAATTCCCATTGCCAGCTGCGTTATCACAAACGTTACAAGATTAAGAATCTGACTGCCGGTTGAAACTGCTGATAGCCCGGCCGTTGTTCCAAATCTGCCCACAACCAGAAGATCCACTGCACCATACGCTGCCTGGAGTATAAGCGCTCCAAGTATTGGCATCATGAATGGAATCATCTTCTTTAATATACTTCCCTGTGTAAAATCTGATCTTTCTTTTGCATTCATATATTACTTCCTGTTACTCATAACTATATAGAACTTTTCTACTACTTCAATCATCTTGTCTGCATCTTCATCCGTAATCCCTCCAAGATTTTCCGAAAGATTACCAAAATATTCATCAACATATTTATCAACCAGGTCTCTTCCTGTCCTGGTCGTCTTAATATAAACAAACCTTCCGTCCGTTTCTGTTGTTTCTTTCTCGACAAATCCAAGCTTTTCCATATCTTTTACGGTTTTCGTTACGCTTGGTCTCGGAAGTCCAAGGTTCTCACTAATATCACTGACTTTTACCTTACCTTCCGTTTTTTCTAACTTACTAAGAGTATCCAGATAGTGGATATGGGATGGTGTCACTCCCCCAGGCAATGCCGGAAGCATATCTCTTATCCTCTTTGCCTGATAACAGGCATCCATAACCTCCTTTATCTTGTCTTTTGTCATGAGTTTCTCCTTTCTATTATTTTATATAATTACTTGATATAATTACTTTATATAATAATATTGTAGTTGTTTTTTGTCAACAAAAAAGATAATACTTCGTCTTCCTTCTTGCAACATCAATCATTACAAAATCACCTCTGATTCTCCTGATTATTGATTGACTTCATTCTATCTTATTATTAGATAATAACTCTGATTTGTCTGTATTTTCCCTCAAATAGCTTGTTTGTAAAATGAAACAAGGATATAATATAATTGATATTAACAAACGATATATACTCAGCTTTTTTGTTATAAATTGAAACATATACTTTCTTGTAAAATACTTTGTTTGCAAAACCTGAAAGTATCTATGATACACATATGGTTTTTAAATCGTATACAATATCTTGCTTAATGAAGGGGAGGTTACTATGAATTTATCATTAAACGAACTGACAAAAATGGCAACACAAGAAGTAAATTTTGATGAAACATTCTTCACAAATATTGAAGAATGCATCAAGTATAACAGCATTGGAACTCTCAATTGGGCTATCCATACCTTAACCATTATTCGAGAAAGAATTGATGTTGGACAAAAAGTGAAATATAAGGATATTGATCTTACGCCCGATACCTATAAGGAGCTTTTACATGAACATTATGGTATTTACGTTGTAAAAGGTGTCTATCCGAAAATGTCTTTAAAACATAAGGTATATTTCAAACTGGAGAATACGGAAAACGGTATGGATCTCATTTATACGGGACAAGAAGAGAACAAATTGTTCCGTTGGATCGCTGATATTAATGAAAATGAAAGCTTAGTGCGAGTTTTACCAACGAATGTAGTTTACATCCGAAACATTAAACTTGGCTCACTTACTCCTTTTGTAACGGAACACAACAGTGTTTATGTTTACAACGAAAAAACTGGTAAAATTGAAGAAGTGTTTGAGTAAAAGAGATCGGTTATCAGACACAGATTAAAGAATGTTTTATTCCATAACTACGAATAGTAGCAAATCCCCGCTTTTGCGAGGCTTTGCTATTACTTTTTCACTGAAATCTTGTCTTCCTTTTTCGTACTGATTACCGCTCTGTAGTAA
>ENA-OWPB01001247-OWPB01001247.1-human-gut-metagenome-genome-assembly--contig:-NODE-1247-length-24333-cov-7.395296_pt1 | contig 24333 bp, 20 predicted proteins | sample MGYA00248260_ERZ651838 | MGnify/ENA primary metagenome ERZ651838 (study PRJEB26924, sample SAMEA4378304) | human gut metagenome | biome: human gut; feature: human-associated habitat; material: faeces...
CGGCTGTTTTGTTACAACAGAATTTCCGTAGCTGTGACCTGTTGCTTTAGTTGTGTTGTCCTTGTATGAAGCACCGCAAACTGAACACTTGTGGAGCGTGTATCCGTCAGCAGTGCAAGTAGGTGCAACAACTGTGTCAGCATATTTGTGTGAAGTCTTTGGTATAGTTTCTGTAACTGTCGCATTGCACTTTGTGCAAGTCTTTGTTTTTGTACCCTCTGATGTGCAGGTCGGCTGTTTTGTTACAACAGAATTTCCGTAGCTGTGACCTGTTGCTTTAGTTGTGCTATCCTTGTATGAAGTGCCGCAAACAGAACACTTGTGGAGAGTGTAGCCGTTAGCAGCGCAAGTAGGTGCAACAACTGTGTCGGCATATTTGTGTGAAGTCTTTGGTATAGTTTCTGTTACTGTTGCTCCGCACTGCGTACAAGTCTTTGTTTTTGTACCCTCTGCTGTGCAGGTAGGCTGTTTTGTGATAACAGCACTGCCATATGTGTGGCTCGTGCATCCGCAGGTGAATTTGTATGTCTTTGCTACAGACGGATTGTATGTAGGATAAATTTTTACAGTGAGTGAACCGCCATTTTTGAATGTGATACGTCTGATATCATTAGCATAGTTTTCAAGCTTATTTACACTTACCATACTGCGATCAGAAAATTCAACTGTGTAGTCTGTATCGTCATAAAGCCAGAAATCAATGCTGTCGCCCACACTGAACTGAGTTTTGCTCAATACGCTTGAAAAGGACGTATTCGAAAGGTCTGTGCGCCAATAAGCAGTGGTAGAGGTCGGAACTGTGAACTTATTCACATAGCCGCAAGACTTGCAGGTCTGTGTTACAGTGCCGTCAGTTTTTGATGCGTACTTTGTTTCGTAGTCATGACCTGTCTTGACGTCAACTGTCTTGATATCGTCAAGATTTGAAAGGTTCAGGGAGTTGAAGGTCACGTTATTTTTATCGTAAACATACCAAACTGCTCTGCCGTTTTTGATAACAGGCTGGCAATCTGAAAGGCTTCCCTCAAAGGTGTGTATACTGCCGTTTACTGCGCCGTCAGCGTTTAGCTTCACACAGCTTACCTTTTTATCTCTGCTCCACAATAGCAAAAAGCTGTTATTATTTATCTTCACAAGCTGTGGAGCAGAAGCCGAGTCTGTACCCTCTGCATAAGAAGTTATCTTATTGAGCTTGTTTGTGGAAAGGTCCTTTGAAACAGCGGAAACATAGACGTTTCGTGTTTTTGACGTATTGATATAATCAAGGTCAACTGTACTCTGTGCCACGATATAGCTTGATGATGACACATCAAAGCCGCCTATAGCCGCACCTGTATAGTTATAGTGACCGGCGGTATATTCAGGGTATGTTACAACGTCGATATTGCTGACCTGTTCAAAATAGCTTGGGAAGAATTTGCCTGTAGTAAAATCAGAATTATACTTCACCAGAACGGCAGAACGTGGATGAGCGTCACCATGGTCGAGGGCGACTATATGGTTGCCGTCAGTTTTTATAAACTGATTGAAGGAGTGGCTAACATAGCCATAATCAACGTTCATGATGCCGGTATATGAATCAGTGATAGTCATTGACGGCATATCAACTTCAATGGTAACATTAGCCTGATGATTATTTCCGTCGCTTGACTTATACATCTCGTGGCAAGTTCTGACAAGCAGGTGGTCACCGCTATGGGTCATTCTTGCCGAGCCTGCATCGAATGGAACTGTAGTGTTAGCGCCATACAGGCCGCAGGACTTTATTTTGTTCCAATTCTTATCATACTTCGTTATACGGAAAACCTCGAGGGAGTCGTTTTGTTTCGGATTTTCCTGACCGCTAAGGACATAATAATTATTGCCGGAGTCATAGAAAGCACCAAAGACCGGCAGTTCATTGTCGATAAGCTTAGTGCTGAGCGGTTCAAAATCAGAGCTGTAATATTCCACAAGGAGCTTGCCCTTGATAGCGCCTGACTGGACACGCATATAATTGCCGTTATCGCACACTGTCAGGTAAGATTTCACTGTGTCAGACCATTGCACATAGTCCTGATCATTCACATTAGAGCCTGAATACGCAACACATTGCGCCACGGCAAAGGCACTGAACGATCCAGCAGACACAGCAGTAGAAACAGCCATTGCGCCAGACAGGACAATGCTCAACATTCTTTTCTTCATATTCATCAATTTCATCACCTCATACAAAAACTTTTAAACGAGAACACCTTTATATATATAATATCACAACGCAAGGCGTATGTCAATGAAAATAAGTTACAATGAGAATGATTTCAATAAATTCGTCATACACCAAAGGTCAACGCAGTAAAAAGAGCAAAGAGGATACAAAACAGAAAAAAACACCTTGACAAGGTTTGATGGGTGTGATATAATATTACAGTGGTATTTCGAGGTGTGGCTCAGTTTGGTAGAGCGCTGCGTTCGGGACGCAGAGGCCGTGGGTTCAAGTCCCGTCACCTCGACCAGTCACTCGCCGTGACGGGCATTGTCCGTCATGGCTTTTTTTATCGACGAAATTTTGCACCGCTCAATACACTTTATTATTGCCTTTACAAAGTTGGGCGTGCCCCTGCACCCAATTTCCGTCTTACTTTGGGTAGGGCGGATTTTTTTGTTCCCGCTGGGATAGAATTGCGTGATGATAAAGTTTGAAATCACTCGCCGTGACGGGCATTTTATGTACTCATGTCCCTTGTGCATATGTGCTAAGCCCGCAAGATCGCAATTGTATGTAATGTCAAAAAGGTGCAGATAGTCTTGACAAAAGGCTGAACGTCTGTTAAACTTATCCTAAGCAAAGACCGGGGACGACACCCATAGAAAATAACAGCGTCGGAGCTAAACGCAAGCCTGTGTAATACAGGTGCTAATTTAATATAGCTGTGCAAGGGGGAGATACCCATAGAAAAAAACGTTATTGTTACAGACATAAACGGAAAACGAATCGGAGCTACCTATCCCAAAAGGGCTAAGGGGCTTGTTAAGAACGGTCGGGCAGAGTATGCAAGCGACTGTGAAAAATGTACTATAAGAATGTTGGATACTCATAAGCCGACCGTGGATGTTACGGAGGTAAATAATATGAGTAAAGTAATTGATTTTGATCCTAGAGATTTTAAGGCAGATAAGTCCTGCGAAAACAATGTCATAGCTAAATATTTTGTGACCGATAAGGACGGCGAAAACGTTATTGCCTATTCTATTGGAAACTGGAATTGGGATTGGACGCAGATATGCTGTGACAAAAAGCTTGAGAAAAATACCGACTATGTTTTCAGATTTGTGATAGTCGGAGGCTATTGCAATACGTGCAATGAAACTTCTCGTTTTGAGATCGTGCCTATGCCAGACGGCAGCTTAACCGATGAAGCTTACGAAGACAGATACACCTACGATCTGGCTCAGAACAGATATAAGCCTGTTTTATGCAAAAAGACCGACGAGGGTATGCTGAGGCTTTTTGAGATACCTTTCAGCACCTTTGATTGCGAGGATTTCAGGTTTGTATTTATTGCTATGCACGCTGTTGCAACGCTTTATGCGCCAAAAGAGTTTTCAGCTTATGCAGAACTTGAGGATACGAATTTTGACCGGCTTCGTGAGGAGATCAACAGCAAAAACAGCGAGGATAATTCTGCAAATGTGATGATGGATTTCACAGGCGCTCATGTCACACGCTCGACTGTCACCGATCTGCTGACAATGGCTCGTTTTGGCAAAAGCGAGAATGTTTGTATTGATTTTACAGGAGCTGTCATAGAGGACGATAAGCCGGACGATATTCAGGCTGACGCAGATGATACCGGGTCTGACGATATTGCTGTTGAGCTTATGGACGTTGCAGGCAACTGAGCTTCGCAGGAAGATATACTTTACTAAGATATTATGATTTAATACAGCTAAAAGATGCAGAGAAACCCATTGATCGGGTTTCTCTGTTTTTTTATTTTTGCTAAAGCAGACAACCAAACACCGCCGCACCCTGTCCCCCAGAGAGCGGCGGTATCTACACCACGCTACTTTTCAGTAAGATATTCATTTCTGTCAAACAACTGCTCAATTGAAAGATTTTTAAACCTCGGAATGTTGTATCCAAACGGCGAGTTGAGAGCCTTTACAAAGTCTTTCGTATAGCCGTGATTTTTTAAAAGATCGTCCTCATACTTTATTTTATCTTCTTGCTTTGTGTCATCTTCCCTTTTCGTGATACAGCGCTGCATAACATAATGATAAATGGAGAAGTAAGAATCCACTGTACGAATATCTCCTATGTATTCTTTCAGTTCACGAACTACAGTAAGATGAGCAATACAGTTGCGGTATTTTCTTGTCATGATGCTGTCTGCATTATTGATATCAACTTCAACGCACTTGCGCAGCCGCTCGTTCTTTTTCAAGAACAAATTCGGCGACTTATCACAAAGTTCACAAAGCGTCTGTGAAAGTATCCTGTAGTCATTTTTCAAGTTCTTTGAAGCCAACTCAGGAATTATTTCCTTATACAGCCCAAAATCACGTTCAAGGCAGTGTATCGCAATAACATACCTTGCATTGACATTCACAAGATTTTTCACCAGCAGATACATGACCGTAAGATAAAGCCCGATAACAGCCTTTGCCCTCTCCTTAGCCACGTTTTCTCTGCCCTTTGCCTGCTGTTTCACATTTTTGAAATCATCAAAGCTGATGTTCTTTATCATTCTCGCAAGCTCACTGCGCTTTGCTTCCAAAGAGCTGTTCATGTCAGGAAATTCCACACAACTCTTGTAATAACGTTCTATCTGCGTGTCAGGGATACCCCCAAGAACAAACATGACAACTTTCTCATTCTTAGCCACTTCTCTTATCTTCTGAGCGTTCGCATACTTGATAAGGTATACAAACCGAGAGGACTCGATAACATTGTTTGTTATGAAATTCCTCAGACCATGTATGCCCTTGCCTTTTTCTTTAAGTTTTAAGATCTCGCTTATCCTATCGTCCGTGATATTGTCGTCTATACCGAGTATAGTCAGTGCGTCACGGAACATCGTAAGCTTCGCCGAAGCCGCAGGCTTTCTCATGGAAGCAATGTTCTTTACGATAAAAAGCTCGTTGGTTATCCTCTGGCTGTCATTGAACAGCTTGTAGCCCGCCGTAAGCTCACACTCAACATCAACAGCAGAGCTTTTCATTATCTTCAAAAACTCCTTGATGTTATCAAACTTGCTGATAAGCGTTGTAAGAAGATCGTTTATCTCCTTGCCGTCAAGAAAATATGTAAGCATATATATCATTTTGGAGAAATACAAAAGGTCAGACGCATTCTTCTTTTCACTGTCAAGAATTTTCTCATCAAAATCCATGTCAGCCTTGCCAAGCTCCTTGATAACGTCACCGTTCATGTGGTCGGCGATATATTCAAAATCATTCCTGAATTTGCCCCAAAGCTTTGCCGCTCCATCAGCATATATCCCCTCTTTTTCATCATCGGTCATTGAAAAACGCAGTTTGCGCACAAGAGCTTCGCCTGCGATAACGTCATTTCTGTAGTAGTTGCAGAAAAGCAGAAAATCCATAAGCTTGTACATCTTTGAGCGCACAGAATCATATTGCTTGTCCTTAAATCTGAAGCCGTATTCGTCCAGCATTTTCTCACGAAGCTTTTTGATAGAAAAACCGAGATTTTTCTGAGATTTAAGCACAATGAAATCGTAATAAAGGCGTATGATATCATCAGCCTCATAGTCTTTCATCATATCAATAAGCAAGCTGATATTGACCTTGTTACCCTCGATAAAGTCCTTGTTTATGGACTTTAAACGCTCCTCAACAAGATAGTCAAGAGTATCTCTGTATTCGGGATCAATATTGTTAATAAAACTGTAAAGGTCAAATCTTTTTGCACCCGATTTATCATGAAAAACACACTGTCTTATCTGACCCACAATTGCAAGCATATGATAAACACGCTTTTTGTAAGCTTGCGAAACTCTTGTATCCTTTGTCTTTGGCTCTTCAAGACCGAAATAGCCAAGACGCTTAGTTTTCAGCAGGACATTGAACTTGCTAAGGCTTTTTCTGACATTCGCTTTCTTATCATCAGATAAACTGCTGTTATCAGGGTCAATAAAAACATCATAAATATTATTTGTGGAAAGATACCCAATAAAATCGTCATGACTTTCTGAACCCTTTACACCGAGCATATTGTTCAGCGCATAAACGATATTCGTTACATACACCGCAAGTATCTTTTCTATATCCAGAATGTTGTAAATAAGCTGGATATGTATATTATCATCAAAAGTTTTGCCGAAAAAGCGCTTTTCAAGCTCCGATTTAAGCCCCAGCATATCCCATCTTACAGGCGAGCTTTCACCGCTTCTGTGAGTAGGGTTTGAAGTATTTATCTCCACTCCGCTCCCAAAGCCATGCTTGCTTGAAAAAGTGATGTTTACTTCGTTTACACCACAAAGCTCGATATTGCTGCTGTTCTTAGAGGAAAGCTGAGTTTGGTTGTAGTCATTATTATCCACCTCATATTCAAGCACAGCAGAATTGCCCTTGCCGAAAGAGGTTATGTACATTTTATTTTCGCTGACAAGAATAGACTTCATTCCTGCCGCCTTTACGGAGGATTTTTTCTTCTCTGCCGCAGGTGCAATGACCTCTGCAGCAGGCATGGCAGCGATCGCAGGAGCAGCGTTATTATTTATCTCAGCCGCTTTGAGCTGTCTGGCTTTTTTCTGAGCCTCACGCAGCTCTCTAGGCTTCATTTTATTCTTTTTTGCCATAAATATTACTCCTTATATTAGTTATCCCTTAGCGCATTGAGCGTTAAGGGATTTTTTTATTTGTTGGTTTTGATGTTAAACTTTGCCAGCTAGTGCAAATTCGCACCAGTGTAGTAGAAAGAAATATTCATCTCGGATAATGTAATGTTTTAGACTAGTGCAAAATCGCACCAGTATAGTAGTGGACACCTACGGCTGATATACTGCGGTCGTTTTAGACTAGTGCAAAATCGCACCAGTATAGTAGAAGAAATCGCTAAAGCCTTGACATATGCCTGTTTTAGACTAGTGCAAAATCGCACCAGTATAGTAGGTCAAAGTAGACAAAATAATCAATGATATTTTGTAATAAAACACCAAACTTATTTTATCGACACTTTAATACATATATATTATACCATTTTCAGACACAAATGTCAATAGAAAGTGGCTATTTTATATAAAGCATTTTCATCACCTCCCATCTGTTGTTATTTCATCTCATTCCCCAATCTCCTTGACAGCTGCGATAGCGCAGTCAAGTACAGCTACAATGATAGCCGTAAGGATCGTCTTTCCCATTTTTATCATCTCCTGTCCTTTGTTCTGTATACATTATACCACCTTATCATCGTCAACAAAAGTGTAATTTTCAAAAACTTTTTTGTCTATGTTTTTGCACATTTATCACGTTTTTACGGCATTTTTATTATAGTTTCAGCAAAATAATTTTCTATGATATTGACAAAAAGTACATTTGTGATATAATGGATACAAGAGGTGATAAAAATGCTCATACCCCCAAGCACATTTCTGCCCAAGCGTGAGGGCGGCGTACCATATATCGCAGAGGTGCAATCCATACCCCTCTCACCCTCTGCATATTCCGTCATTATCAAGGACAAGTCCATATTTGAAACAAGCCTTTCCCCTAACGGCAGCGTATCAATGTCCTCATTTCTCACAAGTATATTTGATTCAGCATATATCGCATCATTAAAATACAAAAGTGACGATAACTATAAATATATTGGTATCCCACTTCTGAACGCATTTGTAAAATGGCAGATCGAGGAGATCGATGACGGCCTTGATGATAAAAGCAAGGAGATAATAAAAAGCTATCTTATCTCAAAGCTCTCTGCAAAATACGAAAAGACCAAGACCGAAAATGCAGTGCGAGTAAGGCTCAGCATATGCCGTGACCTTTACGATACGCTGAGCAGTGATGACCTTTATTATGAAAACAAGGTGTACAGCTCGACCCTAAGAAGATTTCTGAAAGCCGTGTATGAGGACTATGCCCTGCTGTCAGATTGTGAACGTGAAAGGCTCCTTTTCGCCGACAATATCATAAAAATAAATGAAGTTATCAAACAAAACGGCAGCAGATATTACAGCTTCATTTACGCATATTCTAATATGTACAGCCGTGAAAAGCGCCGCATAAGGCTTATCCCCTACCGTATCGTCAGCGACGAATATAAGATGTATAATTATCTTGTCTGCCTGTCCGACGAAAAAAGCGCAGGCAAAGAGTTCAAAGCCGACAGCTATCGCATAAGCAGATTGAACGGACTAAGCATCGCAGAAAAGCTCAGCCAAAAGGAATACTCCTCCGTCACCGAATACGAACGGCTGAAAGAGGGTCACGTCAAGTCCATGAAGCACCTACTCAGCGACCCACGTTTTGGCAGTGATGAGAGCGATATCTCCAAAGTGTACCTCACCGAAAAAGGCGTTGAAATGTTCGGCAAAATACTCTATCAGCGCCCCATACTGAAAGGCAATGAAAAGCCCAAGCCCAACGCTGTCAACGAGTTCATCTCCCCGCCTATCCAAGTCAAATACTATTTCAATAAGTTCGGCAAAGACGGCGTTATCCTATCCCCAAGCGACTCGTTTGAAGAAATGAGAACGCTGTATGTCGAGGGGGCAGAGGCGTATAACCGAGAAGTTGAGATGTGAGAATATAAATGAAAATTATAGCAAAAAAACACCCCTATACAGAAATATACTCATGATATCATAAATAGTCAGGCTCATGAGAAGAGTGAATATATGAAGTTTATCTTTGCAAAATAAACCGACCCCATTCGCTAGACTTTTTGACCTAGCAAATGGGGTCGGTTCAAATATCAATATCATTAAGTAAAAAAATCAAAACATAGAAGCAAGCATAATATGCGGATCACTTTACTTTTCTGCCGTAAACCTTGCCCACTCATATTCCGCTGTAAGCGGAACTGTACCGTCAAATGCTTTCAGCCAACTGTCAACGCCAATGCCGTTCCATGCATTCATCATTATTTTTCCGGGCGTAACAGGCAGATTTTCAGTAGCCTTGTATGCTTCCTTTCCGTCAACATACCAAGTTATGCCGTCCTCTTTCCACTCAAATGCGTAAGTGTGAAAATCCTCAGAAGCGTCAAAACCAAGATCATACATATATTCGTGCTTGCCAACACCATTGGTGTAGTAATTGAACTGCACCTTTGTTGTGTCCTTGCCAAGGACTTCAACATCTATTTCGTCCCAAGGATTATCCTCCGATGGACCGGTGTATGTAAAGAACGATGATACAACGCCGTCATTCTTTATGGCTTTCATCGATACCTCATAAAGTCCATAGCCATAGTTCTCCTTTGAACGATACTCGCCGCCTCTGTACGCTTCGGAATCGCCCATACTGTCAATGGTAAGCTGCATTTTTCCGTCATTGAAAGTTACGTTATCTTCGCTCCACGAACAGTTGAACGGATCACCATTTGACCAGCCTGCTGAAATGGAAAAATCATTTGACGCACCCTTGCTGAAATCTGCCTCAACCGTGTATGGAGAATTGCTTTCCGTTTCCGCCTTGCTGCTGACATCTTGCGAAGAACTGCTGTCAGATGAAGCACCGCAGCCACCCATAGACATAACTATCATTGTGAGAATCGACATAGCCAAAACTTTTTTCATTTTTCATTACCTCCGAATAAATATCAGAATTTTATCTTCTATAAGTATTATAAATCAACAGATGTGATATTTATATCAGAAAAGTAATGCAAATATCAGATTATTAACATCAACTTAAATTTTCGATCTGCTTGTGCTATGCTTGTTCCAGTTTGCACGGAAAAACTGATCTCTATACTGTTTCGGCGTAAGTCCTGTCTGTTTCTTAAAGCAGGCAATAAAATGGCTGTGCGAACTGAAAGCAAGATAATTGGCTATATCAAGCGGACTATATTCAGAATATCTCAGCATATTTTCAGCCGCTTGTATCCTTTTTGACATAATAAAATCAGAGATCTTTACGCCAACTTCCTCTCTGAAAAGCTTTGAAAGATACTGAGGCGTTATTTTAAGTTCATCAGCTATCTGATTCACGGTCACGCCCTTGTAAATATTATCGAAAATGCAGTCAAAGCACATAAGGATATGCTTCGAGTAAACGTTCTGTGACGCAGCCTTTTTCATTTGCTTTGTATAATAAACGATGACTTCCTTGTGTACAGCCATAACGCCTTCTTCATTACGGCACTCATCACATTTATTAATGTATATATCGCTTATGGTATACGCAGTTTCCGGGTCAAGTCCACCCTCGATGCAAAACCTGCACAGCATAGCTATGGTTATGACAAGATGATACTTGACGTTTCTAAGTTCGTCTTTGCTGAGCCTGCCCTTTCCGTTTGTATCCAGCGGCGTATACAAACGTTTGACCGTTTCAAGGTCGCCCTCCCGCACCGCAGAATAGAATTCCAGTTCCGTTTCATATGGTGAATGATGATAGTCATTTTCCTTTTGCATAAACTGCCGCTTAGACAATTCTCTGTTTATTTCCATAGCTTTCACCCCCTGCTTTTTAGCTTATTATATCATATTTACAGACACAAGTAAAGCCTCATATTTATAGAAAAAGGACGGCAAATCACCCTGCCGCCCTTTTTTTCTGATAATTAGATATTATTTAGCCTCTTTCATTGAAGCCATAGCCTCGTCGATAAGATAATCTATAGCCTTTTCATTTTCCTGAACGACCTGTGACCAGCTCTTTGACTCCTGCGGATTCATTGTTCCTCTTATTGCAGTATCGCAAATAGAGTTAAGGTCGGCAGATACGCCCTGTTCAAAGTCAAATACAGGGTTCTGTGCAGACAGATCATAGATAGTTTCTCTCATTTCAAGCATCTCATCTGTCCAGCCGTAATCGTCCTTGTACTGATCAAGGGTTATCTGATGTGCAGCCTCGTCAAGCTCTGCATAACGGCAGCATTCAAGGAAAGCTGCCACGCCCTCAGGATTTTGAGCGTTTCTTACAATGCTAAAGCCGTGTACTCTTGAAGGGATATACTGTTTATCGCTATCAGCTGAGCAAGGAACAGGAACGAACATTACCTCTCCCTTTGATACATCGCCATAGTTTACAGTTGTTGACGGAGCATTCTCAAGTGCCCAAAGTCCGATAGGATAGAAAAGCGTCAGACCTGTTGCCATTCCGCTGCCCTCTGCGTCGCCTCTGAGTTTCCAGTTGTTCTCGTGCTTTGGATAAACAACATTGTTCTTCTGCAGCTCATACATCATATTCTGAGCCTTTGCTATCATAGGGTCAGAAATATTATTTACAAGCTTGCCGTCTGTGATACCGATGAGCGGCACACCTGAAGACTGCTGCAAAGCCTTTTCATAATACCAGCCGTCAAGTGCGTATTTATCGCTTTCAGCGTCAGTAAAATCAAGACACATTTCTGTGAATGTATCCCAGTTCCACTTGCCTTCTTTGAAAAGCTCAGCAGGATCGTCATAGCCGTTATCTTCCATTGTCTGCTTGTTGTATACAAAAACATATGCAGGGTCTGTTCTGATAACGCTCACATAATGCTTATCACCAAGCATAAACTGATCTGTCGCACCCTTTATGTCTGTCCAAAGAGGCTTTGAAAGATCGATATAATCGTCGATAGGCTCTACCATTGACTTTATAGCACCCTTAGGGAAAACGTCCATATCATCAGCACCGATGAAATCAGGTGAATCATTTGACATTACAAGTGCCGCAAGATCGTCAAACTTAGTTTCCCAAGTGGTCTGCACCCAGTTTATCTTACCATTATACTTTGTCTTGAACAAAGCAAGGTCAGCGCCTATCTCCTTGTCCTCTGCCTCAGTAGGGTTGATATCCCAATGTGAAAACCACTTTATTTCGTTGCTCTTGAGATCTCTCACATCTTTCATATCATCAGCAAGTCTTTGAACTATCTGCTGCTGATCTTCCTTAAGCTTTTTGTCAACTACCTTGCTTGATGAATCGCTTGAACTTCCGCAAGATGCAAATGCTGAAAGCGAGCAAACAGCAAGGGCAAATGTCAAAACTCTTTTTGCATTATTCATAGCCATACCTCCGAATATTACTTTCTTCTCTTTGCAACGATCACTGCTGTGCCGGCAAGAGCGATAACTGCAAGTGCTCCGCCAACAGCCGCACCTGTTTCTGCTGCCTTAGATGTATCGTCAGATGCTTTTGAAGATGTAGCCGCTGCTGCGGAAGTCTTGCCTGCATCTGCCTTAGATGAAGAAGCGTCTTTCTTTGACGTATCAGCCTTTGAGCTTGAAGCATCAGACTTTGAATCTGCCTTTGAAGTATCTGCCTTTGACTCTCCGCCCTCAGCAGATGCAACACCGAAATCAAGCGTCATTGAAAGTGTGCCGCCGTTGAAAGCGCCTTCCTTCTCCCAGCCTGCGACCTCAGGACAAGCCTTCTTTGTTACCTCGCCTGTTTCCTCATTGACCTCGTCAGTTGGTCTGATATGTATTCTTATTCCGCCCTCTGGGTCCTCGTCCAATGAAGTGATAGAATTAAGCGAATCAAAAACCGTTGTTGTGCCGTCCTCGGCAACGAACTTTGCGTCAGATATCTTAACGTCCACAGGATAAATATCATCAGGAAGATTAGCCACCATAACGCCCATATCTCCAAGAGTTCCCTTGCCTGACATTGTCTTGTCGGTGATAACTTTGCTTATCTTATATTCAACAGTTATCTTGCCAGCATCATCAATGCCTACCCAGTCGCCCTGATTCCAGGTCCAGTCCTGACCCATATAAAAGCCCATTGCTCCGATAGAGTAATATGAGTCATTCATTTTTGAGTCCTCCTCTGACGGGTGAACAACATCGCCAAGCTTTGCTGCCGAAACAGAAACTGACATCATTGTTGCTGCGAGAACCGCTGCTGAAAGACCTGCTACAAATTTTTTGATCTTCATAACCTTTTCCTCCTATTTTTCAATAAAATTTTTCGCTAAAAGCAATTTATTTTGTTGTTTCTGTATATATTATAACTATGTAAACGTTTTGTTTATATCAAAAACGTAACATAAATATCATAAAAGTGTTTAATATCAAATTTATGAAAGATTATAAATATATGAAAACAGACCCACTTGATATTCAAGCAGGTCTGTTTATTCGGAAGTTATTATAAGAAAGTGACTATGAATTAATATGTTTATATTATACGCTTTGTTTTAAAACTATTATATCAATATTTAATTATTTATATCAAATAATTATCGTAAATAGAATTTTATGAGCAAACATCAATTTATGAAACTAAGCATAAAAAAACAAGCTCGGCAAACGTGACCGAGCTTGTCCAAAAATGGAGTTATATTAAGAAATGATCTATTAAAGATACTTTACCAGTTCATCAAGAACGCCGTCAAGATGTCCGTCAATAAAGCCATAGTCAACGCCCTTGTATGACCAAGCCGCTCTTCCGATAGAACATTTCTCAAAGGCACTGCTTATATCCTTGTACCAGTTAAGAGTATTTTCAGCAGATGCAAGATTTATAACACCGTATTCGCCACAATACATAGGAACATTTCTTTCCTCTGCGACCCTTACAGCCTCAGCAAATCTTCCCATAAAATAATCAGGCGTGAATTTCTCTGTCTTGACCTCCTCGTATGTCTGCATATATTCAAGACCAAGACGCTTTATCTCACTTCTGTATTTTGGGACGCTTCCCGGATAATCGATCCTGAAATCTCTCGGCATCTCATCTACCCAATAGGCAGCCTGATGAGTGAAAAGAAATGGGTCATAGCAATGGAAAGTATAAACTATATGCTCGTCATAAGGCTTATCAAGGTCTTTCATTGAATCAATAGAGTTGTTCCAGTAGCTGCCCACAATAATATTTATATCAGCACTATATCTTCTAATAAGCTTTATGGCATTTTCAACGATAGCATTCCACTTTTTGCTGAACTTAGGATCAGTTACCTCATTGAGAAGTTCAAAAGAGACCCTGTCAGAATATTTGCTGAAACGCTTTGCAAACTCTTCCCAAAGGTCATAGAATTTCTGCTGAAGCTCAGCGTTATCAAAGAATCCGCTTTCAGCCTGAGCCTTGTCAAAGAAAAAGCCCATTGTCTTATGGAGGTCAAGTATCATATTGATACCGTTATTTCCGCACCAATCGATACACTTCTGAACATAGTCGAAGCCGCTCTCTATAAAGCCGTTTTCGTCCTGAAAGATATTATAATCCACAGGCACTCTAACGTGGTCGCAGCCCCAGCCCTTTATACGCTTGATGTCCTCCTCTGTAATAAAATTATCAAGATGTTCCTTACTGTAATCGCATTGTGACAGCCAGCCTCCGATATCGATGCCGTGCATATAGCCATTAAATTTTCTCATATTTTTAACCGTCCTTTCTGATTCTAGTTTTGTTTGCAACTATATCGTAGCACTATATGGCCGGAAATTATATCATAATTTTAATATTCGTGTAAAAATCATAATGTTATTATGACATTTTAAATGTATTTTGATAACTATATGTTTTCTCTCCAATAGTTATATGTCCCGAGCTTCAAGTTTCGGGTCTTTTCGTGTGATCTATTACATGGTGTAGGCTATATCTCCCAACAAAAAAAGCTTGTCAACGACCGCAAAAACACGTTATTTGCTTTTTTCCTGCATAAATTCCCCACCTCTGCAAATAATATTACTGCAATTTTGAAAAAACAACGGAGGTCATAAATATGAAAGCAACAGGAATTGTCCGCAGGATCGACGATCTCGGCAGAGTTGTCATACCTAAAGAAATAAGGCGCACCATGCGTATCCGTGAGGGCGACCCGTTGCAGACAACGTTGAAAAGCGAACTTGACTACCTGCTTGTCTTTCTCAGATTGGCGGATAGGCTGTACATAAAGTGACACAAAAGCAAAACCGCCGTTCAGGCTAGTTCCCGAACGGCGGTTTTTTACAGACATATTGTCATATACGGCGGAATACAAACTATATCCTCTTTGAAACAAAGACTACGTGGATGAATGACATAGCACTCTCCGATCCTCGCCTTATACTTCTCCCTAAAGCGTTTCAAGGACTCTATGGAATATCGCTTGCCGGACTTAACTTCAATAGGATACATTTTGTATTTCAGCTTACTGTTGTTGGAAATAAGAAAATCTATCTCAATATCGTTTCGGTGCTTTTCAGTGTTGTAATGTGTATAGAAATACAGCTTGTGACCGTTTGCCGTCAGCATCTGAGCAATGGTGTTCTCGTAAAGCATACCCTCATTCATGTTCAGCTTGTCACCGAGTATCTGCTTGTAGACCTCATCTTCAAGCAGTTCGTTCTCATCGAATGCGTGGCTTACGAGCAGCCCAGTGTCACCGAGATAACACTTTACATAACTTCTGTTTTCGTTGATTGACAGCCCAACATTCGGATCGTTGCATAGAAAACACTCATTGGATATCATAGAATCTGACAGCCAAAAAAATGTTTCTTCATACTGATCCGCCGTACTTTGTGCGACAACATTACTGAACACCACACGCTTTTCGTGCTGAGAAAGCAGTCCCGGTATCTGATCAAATATGGTAAGCACCTTGCTGCGATACCTTGCATCGATCTTCATAATATCGCTGCGATAGAGTGCGAGTATATCACGCTTTTCAACGTCAGCTTTATCAAAATCCTTCCTGCTTTCAAGAAACGCAATAACACTCTGCGGCATACCGCCCACAAGCATATATTGCTTAAAAAGTAGCATTGCCTTATGGTGCAGCTCGTTTTCAAGGGGTTCTCTGTCTGCAAAGCATTTTCTGATATAGCCAATGATCTGCCCCTCACCCAAAGCATCGCAAAACTCCTCAAAATCCAGCGGATACATACTCAGATGACGTTCCTCCGACGGAATGACGATGTTTTTTACATTCTCCTTGATGGAGATCAGCGAGCCTGTTTCGATATAGTCATATCTGCCGTCGGCAACGAGATATTTAATACATTCTCTTGCCTTTGGGTACATTTGCACCTCGTCAAAAATTATAAGCGACTCACGTTCAAACAATTTCACACCATAATATGTGGACAGGAGCATAAAAAACGTGTCGAGGTCATTCATATGCTTTTGAAAATAGCCCTTGACCTCATCTGGACATTTTGCAAAGTCAATCAGGATATAGCTCTTGTACTCTTTCTTGCCAAACTCCTCGCAGATAGTAGACTTGCCGATACGTCTTGCACCCTCGATAAGAAAGGCTTTTTTACCATTCAGTTCTTTTTTCAGCGTCAGCAGCTTATTGTACATTTTACGCTTTAGTATCATAACAACACCTCACTTTGATAATACGCAGGTTAGAATATATTCTCAATTTCAATAATACGCAGGCTTATATATATCTTATGATCGTATTATACGCAGGTTTATAGCTATTATACCACACTTTGCAAATTAAATCAAGGGATAAATCAAGCAGCTTTTGCCGGTTAGGTGTGGTTGACAGTTCAATTATGCCGTGGTATAATATTTCAAAACAAAGAAAAAACTGAATGCGATAGTTGATCGTAGCATCAAATCAGTATTTGGAGGATATAATATGAAATCTAATATATCGCAGCCATTTTTTCAAATATCAGAGGCAAATATTATATCTCGTGGAATTTCAAACGGACATGAATACATCGTTTACTGTTCCGATAAAGGCGTTAATGTAAATACTGATTTTAAAAAGATCGGTAAAGATATGTATAACTGCTGTTCGTATTATGACAGGAAATTATGTGATACTATCTCAAAATTTGAAGAAATGAGTAAAGAAAAAATAGAATCGCAAGCTTATGGTTCTTGGATGGATGGTGCACACTCTTAACTAAAACACATCTTACAGAACCAAATTCACCGCCGCAGGTCACGCATTTGTGACTTGCGGCGGTGTTTGTGATTAAACAAAAGTTGAGGGTACTTTTTATTACGGAAATTTTTGGTTAGGCATTTTTTATCACCCTTCATCTTGACCGCTTTTGTTATGCAATTACAAGTCAGCATCCGACAGAAGTAAAATTTTAGAGAACCTTGTTGCATGGTGGATAAAAATATGATATACTTAATTTGGAAACGGATGATATTCTGAAAGTGGAGACAGGAAGGAAGTGACTGTATGCTGCCGATATATATGGCATTGATCGATGATGAGGAAGATAAAAGTGATTTTGAAAATATAGTAAATAAATATGAACGAAAATTATATCGTGAAGCCTTTAAAATTCTTAATTCACACGAATTGGCAGAAGAAGCCGTTTGGGAGGCTTTTTACAGGATAGCAGACAATTTTAAGAAAGTTCACAATTTGCCTGTGTACAAAATGGACGCTTATTTGATTATAACTATTAGAAGGGCATCATATCGGATCTACAACACGGAGAAAAAATATTTTGAAAATGACTCATTTGAAGATTCTGAATATGTGCCGGATATAGCTAAGCTTAATGAGTATGATATTTCTGATCTGACTAACGCTATTGGTCAGCTTGAAGACAAGTATAAAGCTGTTATCACTTATTTTTATTATTACGGTCACAACGCAAATGAAACCGCTGATTTAATGGGGATATCCAGAAATACAGTATATAAGTATCTGAGAAAAGCTGAAGCTATTTTATTGGAGAAGCTGAGAGGTGCAAACTATGAACGAAAATGAAAATTTCTGCAAAGCGATCGAACAAGCTGTTGTGCTGCCATGTGCAAAAGAAATGCAGCTGATATCTGATGAAAAATGTGATTTTTCATCAGCATATAGAAGAAGGATCCGCAGATTGACCAAAGATCAAGATAAAACACCCCATTCATTGATAAAGACGACCTTGCAAAAGATGATATTCATAATTGCCGCAGTGCTTATGATCGGATCGATAACAGTAGCTGCTGTTCCACCGTTAAGAGAATGGTTTGTTGGTTTGTTTGCAAGCAGCAATGATAATAATACTGATGTCTGGAATGTACATGGGTATGTTCCTGCCGATGATCTTACAGATGCTTTTGTGAATTGTGAACCAACATATATACCGAATGGATTTGCTGAACAGGACCGAACCCAAGAAGAAACTATGCTTATCATTGATTATTCTTCTAATAATGAATTTATCGAGTACACTCAAAGCAGTATATTAACGAATAATCAGATAGATACGCAAAACAGAACAACTGAAAAGGTATCGATAAATGACAATGACGCTCTGCTGTCTTACGATGCCTATACATCAACTATTGTATGGACTGATGGCAGATATTCTTATACAATAACCGGAGATTTGTGTAAAAGTGACATAATTAAGATGGCTGATTCGGTAAACTCTACAAAATAAAATATTTTTTCTGAAAAAGTGTGTACAAATTCACTCAAGCTTGTATCTTACTATATGAGGAGACAAAATCTTGAGGAAAGGAGTGCACACTTTTATGCAATAATAATAAAAACAAGTACGTGCAATTGTGAAAACATACAAACTTATGTATTTCAACCAGCCATTTTTACCGCTTTTTCAGTTTATATAATTGAAAGCTGCTGAGTCCAATGAAGATATAAATATTTATTATGCACAATTATCCGTTGTAATAATTGTGTGATATGATGAAGTTAAAATACTCTGCAACAAAACTTAAAGAAAATTACACTTACATTGAGAAAGGACGTTTAATATGAAAAAGATCGTTAAGAGGATCGCAGCTATGGGTGCTGCTGTTATGATGATGAGCTCTATGGCTATTGGGGCTAGTGCGTATGAAGCCATAAAATACGGCAGAGCAGTTGGTGGTTCTGGCTCAAATGCTTATATTTCATGTTTTGTAACAGGAATAAGAACAAATTCAACTGTAGCTGGTCAAGCTTGGACTAGGACATCAAGTAACAATAACAATGTTTACAATCCAAATTGTAAATACAGCGGTTATGTTTATGCAAGTGCCTCTGTTGGTGGTACTGGTTGTGGATCATCTCACTCTGACACAGGTAAAATTGAGCATTTGTTTGGGTTAAAAGGTTGTACATCTTCAAAGTTAGTAAAAACTGTACATATTTATAATGATAAGGTACATGGCAATTACAGCACAACGCTTTCCGTTGATAGTCAATAATAGAACTTGAGTGTGAATTATGAAAACTAAAATTATTATCGCAACAGCCGCAGTTATAATTGCCGCAGTTGCAGTTACACTTTTCATTTCTCTTGGCACAAAATCCGATAAGGCGGTTTCTTCTGAAAAGGGTCAACAAGAACTTTCTGCTTCTCCCACAAACCTTTTGTGTCCTGAAGCTTCTTCTACTGCATTTGCAAACAATTTTGTGTATTACAAAACCTATGACGGCATTGCAGAATATGATATCGAATCCGACAGCCTTGCAATGATAAAGGTCAAGCTTCAAGAGTATTCAAACTTGTCCTGCTATACCATATATGACGGCGTTATATACGCTGTAAGGTCTGTGTATAATTCTGCTACGCAAAAAGAAGATTACAGCATTGTCACAGTGGATTACAACAGCGGTGAAGTCACGGAAGTGTATTCTGCACCAAAGGACAGCATATTAGGCTGTATGTCTATGGACAAAGACGGAGATATCTATTTTGTTGAGGGCAAATACAAAAAGAGCGAGACCGACGAGAACGGATTCAGCACAGGCTATTCGCTATATAAATACGCTCTCAAAAACTCTGACAAAAGCGAGATAACAAAAGCCAATACCTATTACATAAGCGACGGCAAGCTTTATTTTACAAGGCTTTGCCCAAAGACGGATACAGTCCGCCTATTTATAGCTCCACTTTCAGACCCTCAGAACGTCAAGGATACAGGCATTGATGTTGGCTCTCAGATAAGCGAAAATACGCCGTATATGTATTATCCGGCCGACGGAGATGTGTATTACTCTAATGGCGAAAACAAGCTGTATAGGTATAATGAGGATAATGAAAAAAGTGACACAGTTTGCACTTTTAAAGACAAATCTTTTGTAAGATATTTTCAGTATTTCAATAACACTATGATAGTGCTTGTTCGTGAGCCAAATGATAATGGCAAAATGTATCAGTATGTGCTTTATTATCTTGATAACGATAATAAACCGCAGAAGATAATTGATGATGCTAAGCTCAATGAAAAGTATTTTTACGGCTATGAGTATATCGACTATATGACAATATTCAATAACTGTGAGGATTATTTCCTGCTTTCGACCTATGATCCCGACGCTGATACAGCCGCTTATCTTGTGGATAAAGATTTTAAACTGCACAAGTTTATTTCAAACGGCGAATGGGATTATGATACATATGCGGAGATACAGGCAGGAATGTAGGAACTTGATATTTGAGGTGTGACGATATGAAACTTCTCAGATTTATGATAAGAAAAGATATGGCGAAGTCAGCTTTGATAAGCTTATTGCTTGCTTTGCTTTCCTGTGCCTTTTTGATATCTGTACTCAGACCTTCTTATGCTTATGGCGAAAAATACATGACCTATCTTAAAAGCGGCTCGGAAACTGTAAGCCAAGACGCTCAAAAGCTTGCTGATGAGCAAAACGCTCTTAACAACGAGATAAACGACTATCAAAATAACCACAACACGGGCGGTGTAAAACAGGCTGAATTGCCTGTGGAGCTTGAGGAAAAGATAATAGATTTTTCTCAGAAAAATTCTCAAGCTGGTGTGGGTCTTGACAGTATGTTTTCTCTTATTGAGGGGCAGCTTTACGCTCAGCAAAACTCTTTGAAGCTCATATCCGAGCGTGTGAGAGGTTACAGCCGAAATGCAAGGCGTGGCGTTACTGATGAGTATTCTTTAAAGCTGTCAAACAAACTTATAGAAGACTATGATTCCGTTATAACAGCGCTTGAAAAATCTGATAAGATCATTGACACCAGAGCCGCTGACGGCTTTGAAAACTATATGTCATCTGAAATACTCATACCATTCGGTGTTTATCTGCTCCTTTTCAGCATATTTTCATCAGAGATACAAAGCAGCAGGATAAAAAGCTTTGGAATAACCAAAACGGGCGTGAGGAAATTCTCACTTTTCAAGCTTTGTACCGGCTTTGTTGCTGTAATAATTCTTGTTTTGATAATTTACACTGTGGCTATTATAACTCTTTTTATTTACGATACAAACGGCTTTAAACTTGATATGCCATTGCAATATCTGAGCGGTTTTGAACTAAGTTCGGCGAATATGAGCTTTGGCGGATATCTAGTTGCAGTATTTGCCGCAAAACTTGTTTATGCGCTTTTCACCGCAAGTATTGTTATGTTTCTTTCAATGCTTTGCAGAAAGACCATACTTGCAGGAGCGGTCTGCCTTGTGCCAATATTTGTACCATTATATCTGAAAACCACAAGCTTTTCCAACCCTGCCGTTGACATTTTAACAGGCAATTACACCAATATGCTCAATGAAACGGGTTATATGAATTTTTGGGGAATACCTGCACGAGAATACGTTGTTTATTTTGCTATTATGTTCATCATGACCGCAGTTTTTACTGCAGGGACATATCTTCTTGCTGAAAGGCAGGTGGGATAATGAAAAGTATGTATAGTTATCAGACTTCACGGCTTTTAAAGAAATTTTGGATGCTTTTTGTCATAGTGATAATTTTTTCAGCTTCCGCAAAATTCACAGTGTATCGGAGCTTTGATTCTTCAAATAATCTTACCTATATGAACAAAGAAACGGCTGAGATATACAATGAACTTATAGAAAATTCCGCAGACAAGACACTTGATCAATGTGATGAATACATAACGGAATATGAGATGAGAAGTTACGCAAGCGGTTATAATAATAACATTACAGCCGCCGTGAACAAATATAAAACAGAGCTTCGCAGTTGTTTTATGGTCGAAAGCATCAGAAGCTATGCACGCACAGGAAAAGGTCTAACAGACGCTAATATTCCCTCTGACCTTGTGAAAAACAGCCGACTTTACGCTGCCTTTTCAACACCGCAGGTGATAAATGACGAGCCGTTTTTGAAGTTTCTTGAATTGCAGGCGGTAGATATCATGCCTATATTTGTGCTTCTGCTTGTGGGTGTTTTTGTTGCGGACAGTTACGAAAAACGAATGGATCAGCAGATAAGGATATCTAAAAATTCGTCAGCGTTTTTTAAGTCACGGGAAATAATTTTATCGGCGGCGATATTTATAATGTTCACGCTGAGCTTTTTCGCCGACCTTATTTTAAGCGGAACTTTACAGCAGAGCGAATACAGCACCGCACCATTGCAAAGCGTATGGGAATTTGACCTTTCGCCTGTAATGCTCACTGTGAGAGGTACTATAATATGGCTATGTGTCACAAGGCTTATGTCGTTTTTTGCAACCTACAGCATTTTCGTGCTTGTGGCAAAGCAAGTGCGCTCTGTGAAAAAATATGTTATGCTGACCTCTGGGCTGATAGCGGTCATGTCCGCCGCCGCACATTATGTGGGAGCACTTTCGCCTTATATGTTTGCGGCTGTCACAAGCGTAAATGGGCAGCTTAACAACCTTGACTATATGAGGGCTTTTGATTGTTCGGAAGCGGTAGCTGTATTCATATATCTTGCAGCGATTTTGAGCGGACTGACTGCATGGAGATACAGCGGATATTATGAAAAAAGCTTTGACCGATAAGGAGTGGTGATGATATGAGCGTTTTAAGAGTAGAAAACTTATCCAAAAGATACGGCAAAAAGCAGGTGCTCAAGGGCATAACCTGCGAATTTCATACGGGCATAAACGCTTTGCTTGGACCAAACGGCGCAGGCAAGACCACCATAATGAACTGCATATCGGGCGTGATAAAAAAGTCGGGCGGCAGCGTGACCCTTGACGGGCAGGACGTTTTTGAAATGGGCGAGAAATATCGTGAAAAGCTGAGCTTTCAGTTTCAGTATCAGCCATTTTATCCAAGCTACACCGCCCATGAATTTCTCAGATTTTCGGCTCTGTTAAAAGGAATGCCTGAGCCGCTTATTGAGGACGAGATAAGGCGTGTGCTGAGGCTTGTGAATCTGTCTGAAAATCTTGATGACAAGATAAAGTCATTTTCTGGCGGAATGAAACAGCGACTTGCCATTGCACAGACTATCCTTAACTCCCCCGAGATACTGATTTTTGACGAGCCCTCCGCAGGTCTTGACCCATTTGAGCGTGAGCAGTTCAAGCGGATAATGGTGAAGCTCAAAGAAACAAGCATTATAATAATCTCAACACACATCGTTTCCGACATCGACACTATAACAGACGATCTTATCATCTTGAATAAAGGCTCAGTTATTGCAAATGACAGCCCCGATGTGCTTTTTGAGCACATAAGGGGTATGGTTTGGGATATTCCGAAAGCGGACATTGGTCTGCTGCCTATCGAGAACATTTATTATGAGGATACAAAGTCGAAGACTATCTCAAAGACAAAGCCCACCCCTAACGCTGTTATGAGCGAGCCGACTATGAATGATCTTTATTTCTGCGGACAGCTTGACGGGGGAGTGTTTGAGTGAGGAGATAATTCAGATAATGATGTCAACTCTGAACGATAGTTGCCTCTTATCTTCAGTAATTAGACTTTGTCCTCTGCGAAAAAATTTGTAATGAAAGGATATAATATGCTAATAAACCACAACCAAAATATGCTTTGTCTTGATGAATTTGATATACTTGAACTGCGTGAAAATGCAGATGAGTGTGATTATCTTTTGGTTGTTTCGCCTAAAATTGAAACAAAGATATGCACTAAATAATGAACATTATACAGCTCTTAAGATAAGAGGCCACAAACATTTGTGTAAAGACTGTGGAAGTATTTTTGTTGACAGATTCAATACACTTGATCCTTGCTCAAAAATGACAAACAGACTTAGATGTAAGATCCAGCAATTATCATTAACAAAACCATTTAGGCATATTGCAAGAGACGGGAAAGGTTATTCATTTGAAATTCTAAGAGGAAAGGTTCTTTATGGTCAAGCCTATAAAACCAAAGCCATTTTTTTTCGTATAATAAATTTTCGCCGACAATACACTATGTAACTGGTCCTTCGACCCGCTCGTCATTAAATATGATCCAAAATCTTATGGATTCGTATAAACAGATATCAGGAGCCGATATTGATAGGTTAAAATTAGGACTATTCTGAATAAAATAAGGCGCTGTAAAAAAAAGCGCAACAAAGCCCGTGGATTCCCTCGATATGGAAGC
>ENA-OWPB01001251-OWPB01001251.1-human-gut-metagenome-genome-assembly--contig:-NODE-1251-length-24261-cov-6.109807_pt1 | contig 24261 bp, 15 predicted proteins | sample MGYA00248260_ERZ651838 | MGnify/ENA primary metagenome ERZ651838 (study PRJEB26924, sample SAMEA4378304) | human gut metagenome | biome: human gut; feature: human-associated habitat; material: faeces...
CATCGGCATCAGTGTGTTGAATTGGAGCGTGAGGGTGCAATTCGAGGAACTTTGACGGTGGCGGAAAACGCGGTGCTCCGGCCTACGGCGTAAACCCGAAGGAGGACTTGGGCAAAAGAGATTCAGAGCAAAGAGGAACATAAAAGGAAAGTTTGAAAATGAAGAAAGCATATCATATCATGGGAGGGCTGCTTTACGGCGCATGTCTCAGTCTCGCTGCCTCGTGTGGGCAGATGGAGTACGAGGCGGGAGATGACGGCTTGTGCGGTGCTGTGGGAAACGCGGAGGTACGAGAAGGAACGATGTTCCTCGATGTGAGGCTTTCCGTGGGCGACGGTGGCCCGTCGAAACGGACCAAACCGACCGGAGGAGAAGACGGCGACGGGCGTGAGCCGGGCAATGCCGACGAGAATACGGTGACTGGGCTTACGGTGTTTTTGTTCCCTAACGAGGCTGACTTGAATACGGAGACAGGACGTGCCCAACCGGTGCTGGCGGCTTATTATTTTGACAGCAACGACTTGCTGTGGCAGGTCGCTGCGGGTGGAAATGTTTCATATAAGACGAAAGAGCCGTTGGATGTTTCCAATTTGAATCAGGACCAATGCAAGGTACTGGCCGTGGTGAACGCAGATTATTCTAGATACTTCAAGAACGGTGGTACGTCGTGGACGACCTTGGCCGATTTGCGTGACTGGCAGACCGGAAACGACTTGTGGCAGGCGGCTACGGATCCGCAGAATATCCGGAAGACAAATTTCCTGATGTCTTCCACGGAACTGGCCACGGTGACCGACATCCGGAACAGTACGGAGGTCAATCCGGCTAAGGCTGTGGTAAATGTAGAACGGCTGGTAGCCCGGGTGGACTATCGGACATTACAAGATGAATTCGACGTGGTGGATGGCCAGCAGGCTGTTGTGGGTAATGTGAAGATTATAGGTGCCGCTCTTGTCAACCGCCTGGACGGTAATGTAAATCTGCTTAAGCATGTGTCTGATGACTATACGGAGGAGGTGGCCGATGCTGCAATCGGACGGGAAGAAGCCGCAGACGGAGGCTATGCCGTTAATTGGGTGGTGGATGCCTATGAGACGACAGACAAGAAGTTCGGGGACTTCCTGCCCACACTGACGAAGGATGCCGGATGGGAGGACTTGTTCTCTGAGGGACTACCTATGACGGCGAGCGATGGGACGGAATGGAACTGCCTTGGCTATGTCCGGGAGAACACAAACCGGATACAGGGCGCGGACGAGTTACGGCGATATGCCACGGGGGTGGTGTTTCGGGCACAATACAATGTGAAGGCGGACGGATTTACCGACGGTGGCGACATCTTCAAGTATGGGAACGTCCTCTACGCCACGTTGGAGGCCGTACGCGAAGCCGCTGGTGCACCGGAGGGTGTGACTGTGGAGAACTGTGCCGAATACGGCATCACGTATTACCCGAAAGGCGTGTGCTACTATACCTATTGGATCAAGCATGCCGACGACGGAGATGACACTGCGTTCGGTACAATGGAATACGCTATCGTGCGTAACAATCTTTACCAACTGACCGTCATGTCGGTAAGCAGCATAGGTGATCCGGAACCGGGTGATAGCTCGCTAACGATAGAAGTAGCCGTGAAGAATTGGGTGAAAATGGATGAAGAAGAAGTGGAATTACAATAAAATGCAAAAAAGAATGGACAGGTACATGCGATATATGAGGTTGGTGCTACAGGCTGTATGTCTGACGTGGTTGTTTTCATGTGTACAGGAGGACGGCACAGAGTATTCCGAAGGAGGACAGGAAGAAGTGGAGATGAAGACAGTAACCTTGCAAGTAGGAGCTTTGGGGAGCATGCAGACCCGTATCTATGGGGAAGAAGAGGCTGCCGTTGCTGGAGAGTTCATGAACTCTTTGCGGCTTTATATCGTGGATAACCGAGGTGTCGTGGAAAAAGCGATAAACGCAACGGCGGATAAAGATTTTGAACCGAGAGACGGGGAACAGGGTGGTTGTGCGATATCTTATACAACCGAAGTGACACTTCGCACGGGAGCTAAAACCATTTATGCTTTTGCCAATATGGAAGGCCATAACGTTGTCGGGGGGAGTACTGTGGAATCTGTTTTATCTGGAATAAAGGAAGGTGGGGACTGGCCCGAAGAACTGGTGGAAAAATGCGTGGTGGACGACCCAGCCTCTAAAATAAACTTAACGGACGTGTTCATCCCCATGACGGTGAAGCAGGACGTGAGTATTCCTGTGGCGAGCGAGCGTATCCTTATTGAGTTGGTGCGCCTGGTAGGCAAGATAAGACCCGTGTTGAATAACGATAAGGGAAATCCGTTGAAAGTCATGACCTTGTCTATTGGCAATTTTGCTGACCGCGTGTCACTGTTTGAAAACGGTGATGCCGGAGACGTAAAGTTCGACTGCATACGGGAATATGATTTGGAGTTAAACGAAACAGCCGGTAGTGAATCGGTGAACTTGTATGGCAAAGGCGTATTGATAACAAAAGAGGGTAAGCAGCAGTCCGTACCGGAAATCTATGTGAATGAAACGAAAGGACAAGAACCGTTCCTCATTACGCTTACGATAAACGAAGAAAGCATGGAAGGGAAGACCGTATCCAAAGTCGTGCCTCGTAACCATTATTTGCCATTGGCACTGAATCTCTCCGAATTGCAGTTGGTTGTGACGGCCTACGTAGCACCTATCGGCGGATATCCGGTGGCTGTGACAATAGAACCTTCATTGACGAATAACTATAGCGTTACGTTGCCAGAGGGCTGTACATTTAGGATTGAAGGAACTTTTGGGGCGGCTAAAGGGCTGTGTGAATGGATGTGGACGGTACCTACCGACCAGAATCTTGTGAAGGTAACAGATGTGGAAAGCAATCCCCTCGAAGGTTGGCTGTCGGCTCGGTCTGGACAGACGGTAGTTTTGAATTTCAGTATCGCAGAGCCTAGAAAAGAAGAAGGAAGCTTGACGATTATCACCGAAGCATTGAAAGATTGGAAAGAGTATGGTGTAAATAACCGGTGTACTGTGGACTGGAGGGCGAACCGGTCGGTTTATGAAGTGGTAAATCTTGGTCGTATGTAATAAGAGAGGAGGACGGAGTATGAAAAACAAGGTACAGATTATGAGTCTTAAACAATATGTGGCTTTTATTATAGGAATACTTTTGTGTATTCCGTGCCATGTATGGGCACAGGTGAAAGGGGAATGTTACAACGTGCCTGAAGAAAAAAACAATAATATAAAGGTGGTTTGTGCAAGTCCTGATACGCAAGACTCAAAAGACTTGCAAAATATTGCAGACAATAAAAATAATACGTCATGGAAAGCTGCCAAAGGCGGGGATGCCGTGATTGTGTTCGACCTTGGCAAAAGCGACAACCAGATTATAGCTGTGGATTTGCTGGGGAGTGCCAATGTGGCAGAACGATCGGAAAAAATCCTCTTCGAGCAAAGTGAAAGTCCTGGCGGTGGATGGATTACTGTATATGAATTTGAAAACCTAAATACAAACAATGAGCGTTATTGGTTGAGTTTGTATAAGCAAGAACAGGAAATTACTTCCCGGTATGTGCGTATGACCTTGAAAGTGAATTCGCCAAATGATACTATTAGTTTGAGGGAAGTTACTTTTTACGATAAAATCCCCAATTGGTCTGTTAAACATAAAAAGGCCAAGTGGTTCAGCCTGCGTAATGGGGTGAGTGATGACGTGCGTAATTTGGATTCGTTCAATGATGACGAGGAAATGTTTCATAATGAATTGTCTGGAAAAGATATACAGGCTGCACATACCTACATTGATACCATTTATGTGCATCGGGGACAAACGGTAGAACTGACTATTCCCGATTATGAACCCGCAGCAAAAGCATTTAGTGTGTGCTCTTATCAGCGTTGGTACAGTTTCCGTACCGATTCGACTTTTCGGACTCGAGATAATGAAGTAAAGGATTTGCTTACTCCTGTGGATGGTAGTGTGAAAGCTTATCGTTTAAACAACGGTTATATAGGTCTTCCTATGGGGGATAAAGTGCTTGGTAAAATGAATTTTTATTATCCTAAGAAAGGCGAGTTTAATGAATGGTTTCCGGATGCGCAGATTAATAACTTCGATAGTAATTGGTTTGTGGTGGCTTGCGATGTGTCGGCGTATACGGACTATACAGAGGACTTTGACAGTAATTCTAAAAACAGCAAATTCCAGTCTACACATTATGAGCCCACATTGACCCACCGGATATTGTATTATATCGTAGCCGTGGACGATCCGACAACTCCTGCCATGCAGCAAGGGCATAACCGTTTGATGCAAGAGGAATACCAAGGCGCAACAGTGGACAATTTTGCGGGAAAGAAGTTTTTGGAGGAGTATGAGATTACTTTCCCTTTTTATCGGATTTTCAATGCAGTTAGTACCAAAGCATTGGTCACTCTTTCAAAAGATGCGCGGAGTTATGCTGTGCCGAATATCTCGTTAGATGAGGAGCTTTCGGCTAAATTAACGGCTACAGTGGTGAGTAATGATGCAGGTATTACAATTGATGAGTCGAATATAAGCGGTGAACAGAGGGTAATTAAATTCAATTATCCCGAAAAAGTGCCGTCGTACACTGATATCTTGGAATGCGTGAAGGGTGAAGACAGAGTGCAGTCCACCATTATCGTGACCAAGGCTGTGGATGGGAAGACTTATAATATTGCACGTTACAAGCTTACTTTCAGAAAAGAGAGCAGCTTGCTTACGCAAAGTATGATGGCACAGTTGGATTCGGTTGGATATGAATGGAAGGGGGAGCCGTGGGAGGGATATGGTTACCGTACTCTGGCGTTTATGGAACGTAATTACCGGAAACTGACAGGTATAGATTGGGATTATGATAAAGATGTGGCAGCCCTCTATGGGAGTAAGGACTTTTATACGTTCCCGATGGCATGGGAATATAGCGGTTACGGATTCTATGACGGTGCAACGGGGGGAGATTATAAACCTTCGCAAGGGAACCGCTATTATCCCGAATGGGCATATTATGCTATTATGAGCGGTTTTATGGAAGCCAATTCCACATGGGCTGGGAGTAATTCGACAAATAAAAATGCGAAACCTTTACCCGGAAGTTCTTACCATCTTTTTATCGATGCGTCCGACCGTCCGGGAAACATTGTCCATTTGCCTTTCCGGCAGAATTTATGCCGGGGAACGGAATTGTTTGTTTCCGCATGGGTGAAAGGCGGGGGATGGAGTAAAGACTCTGATGATGCAGGTATGCTTTTTACGATAATGGGAGTTGATGAAGAAGGTGCCATGACCCCATTATACCGTTTCTCGCCGGGTGCAATCCGCCGCAGTGATTATTTGTCTTCAAGTTTGCCAGGTTGCGGAAGCGGTACTAACGAATGGATGCAAGTCTATTTTTCGTTCATTAATGATTCGGAGATCGAATACGACTCCTATCTTCTACGGGTGGACAATTACTCTAATAGTACCAAAGGAGGAGACATGTATTTGGACGATGTGAGGGTATATATGGCCATGCCGAGTGCGGAAGTGAAGCAGATGGAGGTCAACTGTATGAACGACAGAACCAGAATGAATGTCAAGATAGATTGGGAACGTCTATTGTCGCGTACTGGGGCGCAAGAGCTTACGGGTGACGAAAGTGTATGGCATGCTTTTGATTTTTGTTTCATAGATTCCTTGGCTTTCCGTGACGCTTTGGAGGGGAAGGCATCTCCGACGGCAGAAGAGATCAAGGCGGCTATCGAGGCTTCTGTGATGGAAATAGGTGATGGTTCCGACGAGTATAATTATAAGTATGCCCGTTTGTACTATAACCAGAACTTTGATAAAAATAAGTCGTATGTAGAAGCCGAAGAAGCAGATGATGGCGCGTTGGCAAAAAACAACAGGGTAGATATTAATGGGAATATGGTTTCCGCTTTCTATGGGGATAAAGACAGCCGTAAAGCTTTGGCTGTGGATTTTTACTCCAAACTTAGTCCTAATCGCCCGTACATCATGTTGATGCATATTCCGGAAAAGGAAGAGGCTGGTTCAGACAAGCGTCCAGATGTTGGGACGTTCAAGGACTGCTTGGATGCGTGCGCCATGAAAAGCGAGTTTTGGGTCACATCGCAGAATGTGTTGAAGATGAACGGTGAGATAGTGGATCCGACTACGGATTATTGTGCCGGACAGATATTCAAGTTTTCCATTACTCTGAAAGTAGAGGTGGTCGAAGATGGGGAAAGGAAGGATATCATTATAGACGATGGAGTGTATATGGATTGGTTCTTCGGGTCGGAAAAGGAGTATTTGGAGGCACAGCCTCAGGAGAATGGAGGAACGGTTTCATTGAACGATGCATTGATTGAATTCCGTAACTATTATCCAGATGCGGATGCCTTGAGTGAAACTACGACGGCTCCGAAGGAGACTTTCACACGAGACATGTATGACTTGTTGTACAGGTATAGTACGACTCAGGAGGAAGGACTGAATCACCGTTTGGTATTGCACCGAGAGAATTTGGACATAGAACTGCTGGAAGACGGTTTGGAATTGGTGGTAAAACCGATTCGTGTGGAAACATCTGTTGATGAAGTATATGAGACTGTGATGATTTGTTGGGATTATATTCCACTGGTATTGCATACTTCCGGTAAAGCCCCAGGGCTTCACGCCGGATTCAATTACATGAAGTATCCTGTTGATTTCAATCCAGCGTTGCGTATAGGCTTGTCGCAGATACAAAAGGCTACGGACGAGAAACATGCCTTGACTGTGGATTTGAGGAATGTGAAAGTTACTTCGGACGATGTGATCGGTTTGGGACCGGTGTCATCTGTGCCGGCCCGTCGGTATATCTTTTTAATAGACACTGACGATCCCGAGATGAAAGGGTTTATTCCCGAAGACGGGACGTTTACAGAATATGACTTACCGATAGGATGGCTCGATACTTTGACTGCGGAAAAGGCGAAAGGAGGAACTGCTAAAATCCATTTCGACTTGGAGGGGAAACTGGTAGAAACCATCAATGTGCCGTTGGCAAAGAAAGGGTTTAAATTTACGCCGCGTGAAGGCTACACTTATACGTTTGTGGTACATTTTGAAGAACAGGTCGGAACGGGTAAGGTCGGCAATTCATGTTTCGGTCAATTCCCGGTGGAAATGAAAGTGGTGCCGGAATATCTTGTATGGGACGGTGAGGCCACTTCAAATTGGAACAATGACGATAATTGGAAGCGTGTGGCAGAAAAGGATCGTCTGAACAAGCCAGATTCCGATCCGTATCCGGAAGACGGGAATGTGACGGTAAATGCTTTTGTACCGATGTTATTTTCTAAGGTGATCATTCCTCAAGGAGCAAAGGTGGAATTGTATAAGGCCGGATTCGACGGAATGGCGGATGACGAAAACGTGATATGGGTAGACAAGGACAAACCTTCGCATATCGGCAAACATACAGACAATATACAATATGACATGATGGCGTATGAGCATCCTGAGGGGAGTAGTGAAGATGCCGGTTCGTTGACGACGGAACGCTACCGTGTAAACATGGTCGATGAGATTCATTTTGAATCCGGGGCCGAAATGTTGCATCCGGAATATCTGATGTATAATAAGGCATATCTAGATTACCGTTTAGAGCAGGGACGTTGGTTTTCTTTGTCAGTACCTTTGAAAGGTGTGGTGGCCGGGGATTTCTATACGGGGAAATCAGGTGAGGAAGAAGGGGAATATTTCCACCCTGTCATTTATGATAAAGGGAAGAACGACCGTTTTGCTCCATCGGTATATCAGCGTGGGTGGAAAGCGAAAAGCACGATGTTGAAACCGTTGGGAGATGAAGACCGCGATGTCGCTGTGGCCGGAGACTGGAGTGCTCTTTATAACGATGTGGACGAAAGGTATGTGCCGGGTACGGGATTCTCGTTGAAGGTGCAGGATGCACCGGACGGTAACGGTGTAGTATTCCGTTTGCCGAAGTCTGACGTGGGTTATATCTATTATAATAAGGATGGAACTTCCGATAACATTGATATCACAGTGGAGAGAGGAGAAGAAGCCGGGCGCTTGGCTACCGATGTGCTTTTTGTTCGTGATGTCGATTATGACAAGGCCGAGGATGGAAAACCGATTACAGTGATGTTGCCGGAAGAAGCCAATGGAGAGCGACTTTGTCTTGTGGGCAATCCTTTCCTGACGCGGTTAGACATGTCGAAGTTCTTTGAGAAGAACGGGGATGTGTTGGAACAGAAACTGTGGTTGGAGGATGAAAACGGGCAAGAAGTGGCCGTAGGAAGTGAGAACGGTTGGATTACTTCGTTGGAAAATATAACCGTACCGCCTTTGCGCAGTTTCTTCGTACAGAAAAAAACAGATGCCTTCGGAAATGAGTTGCAGTTCACGGCTGACATGCAGGCGGCTTTTGAGGTGCAGCAGACAAAGACGGCAGAAAATGTATTGCGTATCCTTGCCGTTACGGATGATGGACGGCAGAGCCGGGCCATGGTAGCATTCCGTGCAGCAGCTTCGGGCGGCTATGAGCAGAAAGAGGATGCCGAACTGTTCTTGAACAATAGTTTGGAGGAGGTCCCGGTTGTTTATACGGTGGGAAGTACCCGGGCTCTGAGCGTGAACGTAACGCCGGCCGGCATGCGTATTCCATTGGCTGTACACGGCGCATCGGACGAGACGGTGACGCTCCGTTTTAGCGGTGATGCTTGCAATGGAACTGAGCTTTATGATGCACATTCACACACATATACTTCGCTTTATGATGGATTCGAGTTAAAGGTGGCTTCGAACGAGCATGGGCGTTACTATCTGTGGCAAGGTGGGTACGAGGTACACGATATGGAGGAGGAAAATAGCCGGTCGGTAAGTGTCTATTCCGTACGGAGTGGTGAGATTGTGGTGGTTTCGTCTGATGTTTCTTTGGCTTCGGTGCAGGTATATACGGTAGATGGCCGTTTGGTGGCTGAGGAGGATGGGCTTCCGGAAGCTACTACCTTCAGATGTTTGTCAGTACCCGGAAAATGTAATTATGTTGTGGTCGTGAAGGATAATTTGGGACATAAGACGACGGTGAAACTAAGGGTTAAATAATGAACATGGCTTATATACGGCTACGCCCCGTATTTCGGATTTTTTTTCCGAAGTACGGGGCGTAGGCCGCTTTTCCGCTTCCAACATTTTGGGTGAGGGCGGGAGTCAGATAAGAAGTATGCCTGCCTCCTTGCATTCCCGGCGCATTTCTTCAGGCCAGATGCTCGATTGGGTTTCGCCTACATGTGCTTTGTGGAGCAGCACCATACACAGGCGGCTTTGCCCGATGCCGCCACCGATGGATTGGGGCAGAGTTCCATCGAGCAGCCGACGGTGGAAATAAAGGTTCTTACGGTCTTCCTTTCCGCTCAGTTGCAGTTGTCGGAGTAAAGCCTCTTGGTCTACGCGGATGCCCATAGAGGAAAGTTCGATGGCGCGGCCCAATATGGGATACCAGATGAGCAGGTCTCCGTTCAGTCCGGCCAAGCCGGTACGTTCGTCAGTAGTGGAGTAATCGTCGTAATCCGGAGCACGTAAGTCATGCTCTTTTCCGTCGCCCAGCTTCCCGCCGATGCCGATAATGAATACGGCACCGTACTCCCGGCAGATGGCATCCTCACGTTCTTTCGGGGTGAGGTCGGGATAACGCTGGCGAAGTTCCTCGGCATGTATGAAATGTATGTCCTCCGGCAGGAATGCTTTCAATTGTGGGTAGGTCTCGCAAATAAAGAACTCCGTGCGTAGGATGGCATTGTAAATGCGGTTGACGATTTTTTTCAGGTATTCCGTGTTGCGGCTGTGGGACGGCATGACACGTTCCCAATCCCACTGGTCTACGTAAAGCGAATGCAGGTTGTCCATTTCTTCGTCCGCACGGATGGCGTTCATGTCGGTGATGATGCCGTATCCCGGTTCCACATTATACTCAGCCAGTGTGACCCGTTTCCATTTGGCCAGCGAGTGAACCACCTCCGCTTGTGCCTCATTCATGTCTTTGATGGGGAAAGTGACAGGACGTTCCACTCCATTCAGGTCATCATTCATTCCTAACCCCTTGAGTACGAATAGGGGAGCAGTTACCCTGCGTAAACGCAGTTCGGTGGATATGCTACTCAGGAAGAAGTCTTTTATTTTCTTAATGGCAATTTCTGTCTGCTGCAAATCCAACAGCGCATGATAGTTTTTCGGTTTGATTAAATGACTCATTGCTTTATGACGTTTATTGATTTCTTTCAGAATGTTCTGCAAAGATAGCGTATTTTTGTTAACGTGGAAGCGGATAAAGTGTTTTTTGTGTCTATATGATAATTTTTATTCTACGGATTAATTTTTTGAAATAGTTTGGTGCGTCTTTGTTTTTTTCTTAATTTTGCATCGTTTTTAAGGCTCCGTAGCTTAGCTGTATAGAGCGTCAGATTCCGGTTCTGAAGGTCGAGGGTTAGAATCCCTCCGGGGTCACGAGAAAAATCCCTAAGTATATAATTAATAAATACTTAGGGATTTTTGTTTGTGAATTTTGCCTGCGTTCTACCTACCAACTCGAATAATCCACCTTTTTGGGCGTTTCAATAGATAGAGGGATTGGTATTCTTTCAGATACCCGTTCTTGTTAAATTCAAATAGAGGAAATCTCCTTTAGATAGGATGGGATTTTGCCATGAAAAAACGGATGGCCAAACCGCCACCCGTAAACCTTTGAGAGCTGATAGCCCGTGTTACTGTTAAATCATGTGGTTGGCCTTTAACCACCGTTTGCCCGATGGGGTAAGGCACCAAATCAAGAACACCACGCAAGGCAAACCTATCGCAGACAATACAAAAATGGCTTCCATTATTTTTCCTCCTCCTTTTTATTACTTAATACCAACCCGGCTAAAAGGGTGGAACAGGCCACCAACAAGCCAAGCCCATAGATTAACATCTTGCTTTCGCCTAAGTCCTTAAACAAGGATGCAATTACTACACCCGTCAACACATATTTTGACACATCAATAAGATATGCGCCTAATTTCTCTTTCCACATATCGCAAATATAACATTTTATTCAATCCCTTGCAATGTTTTCACCTCCTTTTGCTCGTCTGTCAACCTTATACTAATATTAAAACTTTTCTCACAATGAGGACAATGTATAATTTCTCTTTGGGTTTATCAAAGAGTTCTGTTAAATACATGTTTTCTCACATGAAAGGTTTGACTATCTCAACTCTCATTCCAAGTGCATTTATTATTCTGTAAAAAGTAGATACGCTTGGCGTAATCATTTCTTTTTCGATCCGTGATTGTAGGACTTTGTGGCATTTATACGTTCGGCAAGTTCCGACTGTGTCATTTGGGCTTCTTTCCTTGCGTTAAGGAGTATTTGGCTGGTGTAGAAAGCGTATGCTTCTTCATCGAACTTAGTTCGTTCTGTGGTTCCCAGTTTTCCGTATCTTTGTTGAAGAACCGCACTGTAATCACTTGTTTTATGATTGTTTGTCTCCATAATATGCCTCCTTTATTTTTAATGCCTTTTCAAATTCTGATTGTAGTGTTTTCAGTGTCTTCTTCTGAAATCCATTGAAGAGGACAACTATTTTGGCCTTCGTCGAAGATGAAGAATACCCGATAAATATTACTGCTATATTCCATACGTAATTCATATAATCCGTCACGCAAGAATTTTATGAACTTTACGGGCAACTTATCTTCTATTTCAAGCAAAGAGATAATATAATCCAACTTTTTCAGTTCCTTATCCGTCAAAGTGGAGATGAATCTCTCAAAATATCCGCCGTATGTTATGATTTTACGTTTATATAGCAAAGATAGTAGAAGTTTCAATATGATACAACTTTTAAGGCACAAAAAAGCCCGAGCCTTTTTATGTGTTTTGTATTTGGGGATTTTTGTATGTTTTCGTTTTCTGCTTTCTAACGGGTTCAGACTAAAAAAAGATAGCCGTCTTTCACAAGACAGCTACCTTTACATTAACCTAATTTCAATAATGAAAAACAATTCTTATTCCGTTCATGCTCGCTTGCATGATTGCTCTCTTAGTGAGAGAGCAATGGGGCTTCCCATTGCATTAATTTATAGAGATTTATGTTTTTGGATGGAACGATTTCATCAACATTTGGAAGCGTTTGCGAACGAAAAAAACAATCCCATATTTTGCAGGTTCGCTGATTTTGCTTAATTTTGTCGGTGAAGAAGGTTTTTTATTCCACTTGTATATCTCTCACTAAGAGATATATTTTTTTCTCCCTGATAGATAGTATTTTGTATTTTTTTGATGCCTGCTTGTTTTTGTTTGACCTGAAGGACGGGTTTAGGTGTTTAGGTATTTATAGAAAACCGGTTTGTAACGCTTGAAAAGTTGTGGTATTTTCTCTGTATATAAGGACTGGGGTGTGGGTTCCGGCTCCCGGATGAGATGTTCGATAAGTAAGTTGACATTATGAACCCAGAAGATGAATGTACGGTTGGGGCGGAAGGTCGAACTGAATTCTAATAAACGGTCCAAAGAGAAACTGGTGGAGATAATACCAGCTCCAGCACACATGGCATCGTAGGCATTGCATTCCTGTTCGATATGCGCCGGAACCATCAAGACAGGCTTGCCCATGTAAATAGCTTCGCAGATAGATTCGAATCCGGCGGTACTGGCATAGGCACGACATCCGCTCATTTGTTTCAGGAAGGCGTGGTCGTCTAATGGATAGAAACTCAGCGTGTCGTCGATGTGGCAGACTTCCGTTTCGTTTTTGCGGTCCCAAAAGAAACGAAGAGGGATGTGGGGATACGCTTTATGCCAGGCCATAACTTGGGACGAGAATCCGGAATTTACCATGTAACCATGGATGTAATGGCCTTCGGATACCGTTTGTTGCAGAACTTCTTTGCGCAAGAGAGGGGGGACGACGTAGATACGTTGCTTTTTATCATCGGCCATCCTGCTGAAAGAAAGAGCCAGCATACGGTCTGAACCGATAGCCGTAAGCCGTGTGAACATTTTCAGAAGTCCGAGTTGAGTACGGTTTACCCGAGGAAAACGAAAGTCTTTGTGGAGGAAAAGATATTGGTGTCCGATACATATCTGTCGGGTTTCGGGACGACAGAACAGGTAGGTCAGCCCGGTCAGCAGTTCGTAAAAGTTGACCACGATGTCCGCGCCGGAGGCTTTGATGCGTTGGCGGATGAACAGGATGCTTCGGGAGAATGCCGGCAAGCGCACGATATTATAAAGTATGCTTCCCGTCAGGTTGTTTTTGCGGTTGGCAGGGGTAGGCAGGAAGTTCGGACTCTCGAAACGACTGAGGGGAGCTTTGAGTTTTTGCCTGAAAAATGTCGGTAGTTCCCGGTTACGGCTCTTGCCGACAAGTACTTCTACGACCTCATGCCCTTCGCGTAGCAGATGTTCTTCGAGGGTGAGAGCTTGCGTCAGGTGCCCCCTTCCTTCTCCTTGCACGATAAACAGGAATTTCATGAGGCTATGGTCAGTAAATTGGTGGCCGGTGTGTCTTGCGGGAGGCTGTCGGCGATGTCCGTATAGAAAATGATGTTCCAATGTCCGTCTTCATCTTCGGCCAGTGCGGAAAGGGTCTCCACCCAGTCGCCGGAATTGAGGTAATGTATGCCTTCGTATTCGGTATTATCCGGATGATGGATGTGTCCGCAAATGATTCCGTCGTATTTGCGGGCACGGGCAAATTCGGCCAAGGTGTGTTCGAAGTCCGAAATATAGTTGACGGCGGACTTCACTTTTTGTTTTACATGCTGCGAAAGCGAATAATAAGGTTTGCCGTGTCGTATGCGGTAACGGTTGTAGAAACTGTTGAAAGCCAACAGGAGAGTATAGCCGAGGTCACCCAACAGGGCGAGCCATTTCATTTGTGTCGTGACCCGGTCGAATATATCACCGTGAGTGACGAAGTAACGTTTGCCGCCGTTTTCCAGTTCATAGTCTTTCACGATGCGGAGGTTGGCGAACGTGAGAGGAGCCAGATTGTCCAGGAAATCATCGTGGTTCCCGCGGACGTAGATGATTTCGGTGCCTTGGCGTTCCATCATTTTCATCAGTACTTTAAAGAAACGGGTGTGTCGGGGCTGCCATTTTCTCGTACCGCCTTTTTTCAGATGCCATCCGTCAATGATGTCGCCGTTGAGAATCAGGCGGTCGCAATCGACGTGGCTCAGGAAATGGCTGACTTCTTCTGTTTTGGAATGCGAGGTACCCAAATGAATGTCGGAGAGCACGAGCGTGCGGTAATGCCTTCTTTGTTCCATGTGCTTCTGTTTTTTTAGGACGCTACAAAGTTAGGCGTGGGATATGACAACCCGGTTTCTTTTCGGTGAGAATACGGTAACAAAGCGAAAAGAGACTTATTCCGTCGGGAACGAGTCTCTCTTTCGAACAGTTGAATATTGAGGTTAATGTTGGATAGTCTTTTTATGTCCTACGATGTAAATGCCTTTAGACAATCCCCTTGTGGCTTGCCCAGTGGGGACATTGCTACGCAATTTCATGCCTTGCAGGTTGTACACATCGACATTTTCTGTATCCGCTTCACCGAGGATTCCCGATACGTCGTTTATGATTTCGTCTTTGCTGTATAGTTTTACCTGATCGATGTATAGGCGGGTGTTGTAGGCAGCTCCTACTCCGGCTGTGGTTTCGAGTCCCATGCTGACGGTCACCTGCGTTTCCGTCTCAAGCGAAAAAGGGCATTCCACAGTTTCCCAATGGTTGGCTAACCGGGGATATTTGTATATTTCCGTGTCGCCGAAACGGATGCCGCAACGGGAATAATTGAGGTTGTCGCCGGTCGTGGCGATGGTGTAATCATTGATGTGCCGCATTTCGTTGGCGCACACGTATTGTGCCAGAAAACTCAATTTGTATTCGCCTTTGGGCAAGGTGAAGGTTTGCGAGATGCTGTTATTGCCGCTGTCCCAGGAGTTCAGGATGCTCAGGCAGCGTTTGCCGCAGGCATCATCCGTGGCAGGAGCCGCCATGATACTGGCCGAATTGCCCACGTTGGACGGAGATACGCAATACATGGTGGTGCTGTAAGGCATGGAATACAGTACGGCGAAGTTGGAGCCGCCTTTCAATCCGTTGCCGGGTGTCCAACCTTGGATGGGCAGGACTTGCGGCCATTTGCTGTCGGCAGCTTTGACCGTATTGATGTAGCAAGGATCGTAGACCACTCCGTTCAATGTCACTTTGCTTTCCGTTCCATAGGTCTGGTCTTCTTCAAAACTGGGATTGGAGAGAAACTGTGCGGTGACATCGAAAAACTCCTCCTGTTCTTCTTTGAGGTCTACGGTTTCGATGAGGATTTCGTTCCCGACAGCTTTGACGGATACACAAGATTCATGTTCCACAGTGACCGGTGCGGTCAGTTTATTCCCGTCAGCCCAAATCGTGACTTGGGCTTGTTGCTTTTGTCCGCTATAATTATAGAGGTAGGCACCGCAAGAGTCGTTTTCCATCTGTCGGGCGGAAAGTCCGTCGCCTTGGATGAATACACGGAGCGTATTGGCCACGCTGTGGTTCACGTCGCAGCGGAATGTGGCCGTGGCGCCTTGCCCGTTGACGGCAGTCATTTCCGTGAAGACCGGTGCTCCGTCTGGCAAAAGGATGTCTTTCAGGGTGCAGGCCGTTTCTCCGAGATAGTTGCTCAACAGTAGATAACGCGCACTGTCAGGGTCGCTGACGATGACGCCGTTCCAACCTTCGGCTACTTGTGCCGTCAGGGACAGTACGTCAGCGGCCAACTGTTCCGTGTCGGCCGAGTCCACATTACTATAATATATAATGTGTCTGCGGTCTACGATGCTTCCGTTGCTGAAGCTACGTCCGTCGGCCGAGTAAACCGGATAAATCTTGGACAGGAAGATGGAACTGTTCAGTTCACGGTCTCCGAAGGCGATGGACTTGTCGGTGGTCGTGTTCACGATTCCTACCTCATTGTCGATATTGACCCAATTTCCCATGAATGATTTCAACTGGCTGCCATCGGTTTGCAGGCGTCCTTTGCTATGGTAGAGCGTACGTTTCTCTTTGGTGAACGGATCGGTGCTGATGGCCATCAGACCACCTTTCTCTTCGGTAATGGTTCCATTGGTTTTGCCCACTACGTAATCCATGTAGATGAAAGCATTGCCCGGAGTGGAGAAGAGAGTGAAGTTGTTTTCCAGACTGTTTCCGTTGGTCATCAACTTGCCGTTCATGGTGTAACTGTTCCCGTTCAGGTCGTAGATACCGCTGATGACGGGCGAGGCATCTGTGGCCTTGCCGCTTACGGTGTACCAACCCAGAATGTTTCCCGTGTTGTTCTTCTTATAGGGCACGATGATTTTGTTTTTGTCAGGCTTGTTGGACGCGATATATCCGGTATAGCTCTTCAGTCCGTTGCTCCACGAGAATACGCTGAAACGGTCGGGCGTATTGGCCCGTACTATGTTTTGCGGGGTGAAGATGTAGGCTTGTTCCTGCGATTGGCTGAAGTCTTTCCAAGATGTGGCCTGTATGTCGGCCGTAGAAGCCAGTTCATGCATTAGGTAAGTCATCATGACGCGATGTCCTTCCACACCCATACGTCGTGGGCCGATGTCGCTGTTGAGCAACCAGCTTCCGTCCTGTGTCGTGCTCTGGCGGGCCTTGATATGTTTGTAAGCCAGATTTTCCAGCATCAGAGCATTTGGGTCGCGCAGGAAACAGGCCGCCGTGGTGTAGCTGGTGATTTGGTCGTAGAGGAACATGCTCCAGTCGTTGCCGTTCGGCATAGCCAGTTCTCCATCGGCCAACGCCAGACGGCAGAGCACTTCGTCCATGACTTTCTGGTTGTTGTGCATCAAGGCGTTGGTCTTCCATTTCGGGTTTCCTCCCTGGAACAGATGGAGAGCCAGATGGGATTCGCCCAGCTCCTGCATCACGACATTCTGGTAAGAAGTATGAAAGTAATTGTGGTTTTGCAATGTATAGTCGTCATACAGGTTTTTGCCGATGTACAGGTCTTGTACGGTGGTCTCGTCATATTCAGGGTCGATGACCGTAGTGTTTTGGGCGTCATCGACGTGCGAATAGCAATTGATGGCAAACGCACGCAGGCGGTCGAACCATTTGGGGGCCAGTGCATCGTCGGGGTATAGCCCCAAAGCACAGGACAAGATGTTGGTTTCCCAACCGTTTTCTTCGGCTTTCGTATCGCCGTTGTAGCCCGTGGGAATGCTGCGCTCCAGTTCGTAATTGCATTCCGCCTTGATCATGTTGTAAATATAAGTCTTTTGGCTCTCGTCCAATTCTTCGTTCAGGAAATAAGAGGCGTATGCCAATGACGTGGCCCAAAGCGAACTTTCCCATACGTGGTCGGCATTGCTGACGGAACCCCAATATTTGTTGTCCGAAGTAATTTTGAATTTATTGGCTTTATGGGTGGAATAACCGAAGACGAGCGACTTCACGGCCATGTCCTTCACCATGTCCCAAGTGACGTCTTCCGGAAGGGTGACTTTACCTTTGCCATATTTACAAAGGAAAGCGCAAATCATGGAAAAGTCGGCATTTGTGCGCACTCCGTCCTCGTTGCTTTGCCCGGCACTGTTCGCCTTGAAATACCCGCAAGTTTCCCCTTTACTGTTGGGTGCCGCGCAGTCGTACCATATATTATGGGCGTATGTCAGAGAGTTGGCCAACATTTGCAACAGATCCTGCTGCATGGCGGATTCTTCCACGAATTCATGGGATATGACACCTTCGGTGGGGGAGGACACTTGGTCTTCCGTGCCGCCTTCAATACTCGGTGCGTTGGGGTCGAGGCTGCCCTCCGGCAGTTGCGTCAGCGTAAAATGGTCGTATGCGATGCAGCTTCCGCCGTTGCCCCAACTCATTTGTGCCGACAGAGTAATGGCGGATTCTTCCTCCAGTTTGAATTTCAAAGAATTTTCCGTCCATGAGGAAGTTCCCATGATGCCTGCGCTTCCGTTCGTGCAGGTTATCGTCAGTTTATCCAGCGATTTCAATGCTTCGTCGCTGACTGTGACGGTCGCACTGGTCGCTGCATTGTTGGCGGCAAAAGCCTTACTGAAGAATTTTAGTTCGTATTCTCCGGCCGGCAAGGGTGTGGATGTGGTTTGCCGCATTTCCGAATTTGCACTGCCCCAACCGAAACGTTGGTAGTAGGCAAATTCTCCGTCGGCTGCTTCCGTTTTGCCGAAACCGTTGTCCGTGGCACATTCCCTGTTGATGAGAAGTGCTTTTCCAGGACTGGTGGTTTGCCATCCTTTGGGCGACAGGTTCCATCCCCGCAGTCCTTCGTTGCCTTCATAAATCGCGTCGGGGGAATCCTGTGTACACGCCGTTGCGTCCTCTTCGAAAGAGGGATTGGCCAAATAAATGGATGTGATATCCTGTTGTCCGTATGTAGCCGCACAACCGAGTAACATGCTGTAAAATCCTAATACAGTTCCTTTCATGGTTTCATTATTGATGAGGTCAATTATTTGGTGTCAAATATACAATAAAAGTGTGCGTGCACAAAAAATAAATCTATTTATTTTAGAGAAAATCGCCTTATCATGTTTTATAACATAAAAAAAGGACAAAAAAGTAGTCCTTTATTGCGAAAAACTGTAGGATTGATTAATTTTACGACTTAGATTAAACGAATGATGAATTATGGAACTGATAGAACGATTTTTGAAATACGTGAGTTTTGACACGCAGTCGAATGAAGAAGGAGAAGGTTGTCCGAGTACTGACAAGCAGATGGTGTTTGCGCGATATTTGGAGAACGAATTGAAAGCGATAGGGCTTGAGGAGGTGTCGTTGGACGAACATGGATATTTGTACGCCACGTTGCCTGCAAACACGGAACGCGAAGTGTCTACAATCGGCTTTATAGCTCATATCGATACTTCGCCGGATTACTCGGGAAAGGATGTGAAGCCGCGAATCGTGGAGCAATACGATGGTGGGGACATTGTATTGTGCGCTGAAGAGGGAATTGTCACTTCGCCGAAACAATTTCCCGAATTGTCGGACCATGTGGGAGAGGATTTGATTGTCACGGACGGCCATACCTTGTTGGGAGCTGACGACAAAGCCGGTATTGCGGAAATCATACAGGCTATGGTCTACCTTCAGGAACATCCGGAAATCAAGCATGGCCGAATCAGGGTGGGCTTTAATCCCGATGAAGAAATCGGTATGGGAGCGCATCTTTTTGATGTGGAGAAGTTCGGCTGCGAGTGGGCTTATACTATGGATGGCGGAGAAGTCGGTGAATTGGAGTTCGAGAATTTCAACGCTGCGGCGGCCAAGGTGACGGTGAGAGGGCTGAACGTGCATCCCGGATATGCCAAAGGCAAGATGAGGAATTCCATGTTGGTGGCGGCCGAGTTCATCCGCAGAATGCCTTCGGACGAAACCCCGCAAACCACGGAAGGCTATGAAGGCTTCTACCACCTGACGGGTATGAAAGGTACGGTGGAGGAAACCGTCTTGTCTTATATCATACGCGACCACGACCGGCAGAAGTTTGAAACCCGTAAAGCATTCGTGCGGCAGTTGGCGGAAGAACTGAATGCGGAAAACGGGGAGGGTACGGTGACAGCCGAGGTGCGTGACCAATATTACAACATGCGCGAGAAGGTGGAGCCGGTGATGCATATCATCGACATTGCGAAGAAAGCCATCGAGGCATCCGGCGTGGAATGTCGGGTGAAGGCGATTCGTGGGGGTACAGATGGGGCGCAGCTTTCATTCAAAGGATTGCCGTGCCCTAACATCTTTGCCGGGGGACTGAATTTTCACGGGCGCCATGAGTTTGTTCCTGTACAAAGTATGGAAAAGGCGATGATGACCATTGTGAAGATAGCAGAGTTGACGGCCTTAAGATAGTAGAAAATGGAACAGATTCCGACGTTGATTCAAGATTTGGCGTTGATCTTGCTGATTGCCGCTGTGGTTTCCCTTTTATTCAAGTGGTTGAAGCAGCCGGTAGTCTTAGGGTATATTGTGGCGGGTTTTATTGCGGGACCTCATTTCATTTATACCCCGTCAGTACATGATTCGGGCAGTATCGACATTTGGGCACAAATCGGTGTCATAATCTTGTTGTTTACGTTGGGATTGGAGTTCAGTTTCAAGAAAATACTCAAAATGGGGGCGGCACCGGTCATTGCCGCCCTTACCATTATATTCTGCATGATGTTTCTGGGCACGTCCGTCGGGCATCTGTTCGGATGGAAGAGCATGGATTGTATCTATCTGGGCGGAATGTTGGCCATGTCCTCCACTACCATTATATACAAGGCTTTTCAGGACTTGGGTGTTTTGCAGAAGAAGTTTGCGGGAGTCGTGCTCAGCGTGCTGATACTGGAGGACATACTGGCCATTGTGTTGATGGTGATGTTGTCCACTTTGGCCGTGAGCCATAATATAGAAGGAGAGGAACTGATAGAAGGATTGCTCCGTTTGGGCTTTTTCCTGATACTTTGGTTTGTGGTCGGATTATACCTCATACCTATTATATTAAGGAAAAACCGGAAGTTCCTGAATAGCGAGACCTTGTTGATCGTGTCGTTGGCGCTTTGCTTCGTCATGGCCGTAGTGGCTGTGGAGTCGGGTTTTAGTGCAGCGTTCGGTGCCTTTGTGGTAGGTTCCATCTTGGCCGAGACGGTAGAAGCCGAGCGGATAGAAAAGCTGGTGGCTCCGGTGAAGGATTTGTTCGGTGCCATCTTCTTCGTGTCTGTGGGGATGTTGGTAGATCCGGAAGTATTGGTTGAGTATGCTTGGCCGATAGCGGCCTTGACCTTGACCATTATCGTGGGGCAGGCTTTTTTCGGGACGTTCGGTTTCGTATTGGCCGGGCAGCCGTTGAAAGAGGCGATGAAGTGCGGTTTCAGTATGTCGCAAATCGGGGAATTTGCTTTTATCATCGCTTCTTTGGGGATGTCGCTCGGCGTGACGAGCCATTACCTCTATCCTATTGTGGTAGCTGTTTCCGTAGTGACGACTTTCACTACGCCTTATATGCTGAAAGCCTCCGGTCCGGCTTATTGCTGGTTGTGCCGCGTGTTGCCCCACGGTTGGGTGGCGTGGTTGGAACGCTATACGCCGGGCACGGTGGTGCAGAGCCATTCCGGAAATTGGAAGAAATTGATTTCCGCCATGTTGAGGCAGATTGTGGTCTTCACGATTCTTTCCGTGACGGTCATTGCGCTGTCTTTCCGTTTTTTGTTACCCTTTACCCGAGAGATACTGCCCCATTGGTGGGCGAATGCGCTTTGCGGAGTCGTCACGCTGCTTTGCATCGCTCCTTTTTTGCGGGGTATCATGGCACGTGGCCGCCGTTCGTCTTTGTTTCAGGCCTTGTGGAAGGAAAGCCGTTACAACCGTTTGCCGCTGGTCTTTACGCTTATTGTAAGGGCGGTGGTGGTCTGTATGCTCATTTTTTATATCATCCGTTTTTTAGTGCCGTTTGCCGACCCCTTGTTGCTGTTGTTGGCCCTGTTGATTGTCGGGGGCATCTCCTTGTCCAGTCCGTTGCGTCGGAATTCCATCCGGATGGAGAAAGTCTTTATGGACAATCTGCATAGCCGGGACATGCTGGCGCGTCGCGATGGTAAAGTGCAGCCCGGTTATGCCGAACGGCTGCTGTCTAAGGATTTGCATCTGGCAGACTTTGAAGTTCCGGAAGAGTCTATTTGGGGAGGCCGTTTACTGGGTGATTTAAAATTAGGGCAACGTTATGAGGTCAACGTCGTTTCCATTATTCGCGGAACGCACTATATGAATATTCCCAACGGCAATGACCGTATTTATCCTCGCGACCATATTCAGGTGATAGGTACGGACGAACAGATAGAACGTTTTTCCGGTGCATTGGCGAATACGGTCATTGTAGAGGCGGAATATCAGGATCGTGAGATGCAGTTGAAACAGTTCCTGATTACCGAGGTGTCCGGATTCGTAGGGGTGAAAATAAAAAACAGTGGCATCCGCGACCGGTACCACTGTATGATTGTAGGTATTGAGACCCCCGACGGCATATTGGAGAAGCCGGAGGCCGAAAGGGTTTTCCGTGTCGGAGACATCATTTGGCTGGTAGGGGAGAAGGAAGCCCTGTCCCGGCTTTTTTCCGGTAAGCCTTAATCGTCTTCCCCGCCTTCTTCGTCCTCGACATCGAAGTCGAACAACAGGTCGTCCAAATATTCGGGTGTGGTGAACTCCTCCAAGCTCCGGCGGTCTTTTTTCGTAGGGCGTCCGGTTCCACGGGTGCGGCCGACGAAACCGCTCAGGCGGCTCATCTCCAGAAGTTCGTATTGTTCCGGCGGAGTGACGTTTTCCAGTATTTCCGGAATCAGCTTGGCACCGACACGTTTTTCTATGGTCTGCTTGACCTTAAAAGAATAAGTGACAGGAGGTTTGCGCACTTCAATGACATCGCCGGGTTTGACGGTACGTGAAGGTTTCAGTTGCGCCCCCTTCATGGAAACCTGCCCTTTCTTGCAGGCTGCGGCGGCCATCGAACGTGTCTTGAAGATGCGGGCGGCCCACAGCCACTTGTCTATTCTCGCTTCATTCATACGTTCTTCTACTTCTTGTTGAATTGGTTCATGGTAATCTGGATACCGGCCAGACAGAAGCTTTTTATCATTTCGCAAGCCAGTCCCACCCGTTCGTCCATGGTTTTCAAGTCCTCTTCCGTGAATTGTCCCAGTACGAAGCCGATTTGTCCGCCCCGGGGGAAATCATTACCGATGCCGAACCTCAGACGGGCGTATGCCTGTGTACCTAAGACGGAGGCAATGTTTTTCAATCCGTTATGACCGGCATCACTTCCGCTTGGTTTCATACGCAGGGCACCGAACGGGAGAGCCAAATCGTCTACGACCACCAGGATACGTTCAAGAGGAACGTTCTCTTTGTTCATCCAGTACCTGACAGCGTTTCCGCTCAAGTTCATGTAGGTGGACGGTTTCAAAAGCACCAGTTGCTGCCCTTTCAGCGAGAGGGAAGCCACAGCGCCGTAGCGTTTGTCCTCAAAAACAAGATTGGACGCCTTAGCCAAGGCGTCCAATACTCTAAAACCTATATTGTGACGGGTTCCGGCATATTCGCTTCCGATATTGCCCAAACCGACAATTAAGTATTTCATTCGCAGTTTATGGATTAATTGTCAGCAGATGCGGCAGATCTTGCACCACGCGTCATCTTAACCTGGCAAACGACAACTTCTTTGCTGGTAACCAATTCCAAACCTTCGAAATGCAGTTCGCCGACTTTGATAGTCTTGCCCAGACCCAAGCTCGTCACGTCGATGTTCAGGCGTTCGGGGATATTGGTATAAACAGCTTTTACTTTCAATTTACGTACGGATGCAGCCAGACGACCACCGGCTTTCACACCTTCAGCCAAACCGTTCAGTTTGATGGGCACTTCCATCACTATGGGCTTCGTGTCGGTGATTTCATAAAAATCCACGTGCAGTACGTTATCTTTTACGGGGTGGAACTGAATTTCTTTCAGAATGGCTTTACACTCTTTGCCGTCGATGTTCAGGTTTACGGCATAGATGTCCGGAGAATAAATCAGATTGCGCAGTTCGTCGTTTGTTACGGTGAAGGGCAATGCGACCGGTGCACCGTTTTCGTCTTTTGCTTCTCCATACAAGTTACAGGGTACGGCGTTAGCTTTACGGATTTCACGCGCAGCCTTTTTGCCGAATGCAGCTCTGGCTGTACCTTTTACATTAATTTCTTTCATTGCATTAATTTTTTTGTGTTACTCTAAATTAAGTGATTTATGCTTAATCTCACCATCACACGATGTGTGCATCTTTCGATGATGCTGAAAAGCGGTGCAAAATTACGGCTTTTCATCGGAATGGCCAAATGTTGCGGGCGTTTTTTCATATTTCCGCCACGCGGTACCGGTTTCCGTAATGTGTGTGTATTTTCTGTACTCCTGCGGCTACGAGGGCTTGAGCCAGCTTGGGCAGCGTTATGCCTGCCATCGCTCCGGGTTCCAGCCGCCGTAGCCGTGCGAATATTTCGGGCAGCGAAAGCAGCCGTACCTTCTCCCCCGGTTGAGCCGCACGATAGTAGCGGCGCAACATCTCCCCGGCCGGGTAGATGCGGTAGAAAGCCGCGTTGTGCAGCCTCAGGGCGTTCTCTTCCCCGTGGCT
>ENA-OWPB01001260-OWPB01001260.1-human-gut-metagenome-genome-assembly--contig:-NODE-1260-length-24138-cov-2.485820_pt1 | contig 24138 bp, 18 predicted proteins | sample MGYA00248260_ERZ651838 | MGnify/ENA primary metagenome ERZ651838 (study PRJEB26924, sample SAMEA4378304) | human gut metagenome | biome: human gut; feature: human-associated habitat; material: faeces...
AAAGGTTATCTTGTTCTTCTTGGCGTTGGACAAGGCGACGATGAGTCAATGGTGGAACGCTATGTAAAAAAGCTTCATAAGCTGCGCATTTTTTCAGATGAAGATGGCAAGATGAATCTTTCTGTTAAGGATATTGGTGCCCAGATTTTGTCGATTTCTCAGTTTACGCTTTTTGCAGATACGAAAAAAGGGAATCGACCAGCATTTACGGGTGCTGCAAAGCCCGACATGGCTAGCCAGTTCTATGACGATTTCAACCAATCCTTGTCAACTCATGTTCCTGTAGAAAGAGGACGCTTTGGTGCAGATATGCAGGTTAGTCTGGTTAATGACGGACCTGTGACCATTATTTTAGATACCAAAAATCGATAAACAAACCATTTCTCGCCTTGTGTGAGAGGTGGTTTTTTTTTGTTCTCTCACATGAACTATTTAGGTGATGGATTTTCATTATTTGGGATTTATTTTTGTCATTTTAAGTAGACTGAATCAAGTGAATATTTAATGAAATTAGAAAATGTTGTTCTCAAATTTCTGAAAAAACCTGACCATTCATGATGAAAAAATTACCGTTTACGAGGATTACCGGAAATTCCCTTGTCTTACAAAAAAGATTAAGTTAACATTAGTTTCATAAGAAACACCAAGCGATTTTTATGAAACTAAAAATAACTCGAGTTTACAGCATGCAAATACAAATAGTGATAATTTGAAACGCCGAGGTGATTTAAACTTTTTTAGAGGGATAGAGAGATATGTCAAAGAAAGTAGCGTCAACTAAATTATTATCAGGTTTGTTTGTAGCCGGTGGTGTCCTAGGGATGAATCAGATTGCCAAGGCAGATAACGTGGTCAGTTCAGAAGCAACAAAACCAGTTATTACAACTGAAGCAGATAACTTGGTGGTGGTACCAACTGAGGCCGTTGATCCAGTAGCGACAACAGAAGTAGGTCCATCATCTGCTACTGTTGCGACAGATACTGCAACAACAGCGACAGCTTCTACAATCTTTTCACAAGCTGCGCCAGAAGAGAGTGCTAGTTCAGAAACGCTTGTAGCCAGTGAAGCATTAGCTCCTGAGTCAGCTGCTGTGGAAACTATCACATCATCATCTGATAATGCTACTGAGGCAGGACGCCATTCAACTGCTCAAGTAACACCAGTTACAGAAGTGACAGAGCAAAACTTGAATGGTGATGCCTACTTGACAGATCCAGAAACAACAAAAGCAGCTTATAGCAAGACAGATGGTGATATTAATTATTCCGTTGTTGTATCTAATCCAACAGCAGAAACTAAGACGATGACTGTCAATTTGACACTTCAACATGCTTCAGAAATTATCGGTCAAGATAACGTTGACCTTACGCTAGCGGCAGGAGCTTCAGCTAAGGTTTCAAACTTGACAGTAGCGTCAGAGTGGTTGACAAATAATACAGGTTACTTGGTGACAATCAGTGTCAACGATAAATCTGGTAGTACTTTGTCAAGCAAGCGTGCTGGTTTGTCTGTTGAAGATGATTGGACAGTTTTCCCACGTTACGGTATTGTAGCAGGTTCGCCAACTGATCAAAACAGTATTCTTGTTAAAAATCTTGAAGCCTACCGTAAAGAGCTTGAGCTCATGAAGTCTATGAATATCAACTCATATTTCTTCTATGACGCTTATAATGAAGCTACAGATCCTTTCCCAGAAGGTGTCGATAGCTTTGTTCAAAAATGGAATACTTGGAGTCACACTCAGGTTGACACTAAGGCTGTTAAAGAATTGGTTGACCAAGTTCATAAGTCAGGTGCTGTTGCCATGCTTTATAACATGATTTCAGCAGATTCAAATCCAAAGAATCCGGCCCTTCCACTTGCTGCTTTGGCTTATAACTTCTACGATAGCTTTGGTAAGAAGGGTGAACCGATGACTTACACTATCGGTGATAACCCAACTCAAGTTTACTATGATCCGGCGAATCCAGATTGGCAAAAATACATCGCAGGTGTCATGAAATCAGCTATGGATCGTATGGGATTCGATGGTTGGCAAGGTGATACAATTGGTGACAACCGTGTGACTGATTATGAGCACCGTAACAGCACAGACGAGGCTGACTCACACATGATGTCTGATTCATATGCGTCATTTATTAATGCCATGAAAGACCTCATCGGTGAAAAGTACTACATCACAATCAATGATGTCAATGGTGGTAATGATGATAAATTAGCCAAGGCACGTCAAGATGTTGTTTATAATGAGCTCTGGACAAACGGTGGTTCAGTTATTCCAGGACGTATGCAGGTTGCCTATGGTGATTTGAAAGCACGTATCGATATGGTACGCAATAAAACTGGTAAATCACTTATCGTTGGTGCCTACATGGAAGAACCAGGTATTGACTATACTGTTCCTGGCGGAAAAGCAACTAACGGTGCTTGTAAAGATGCCCTTGCTGGTAAGCCATTGCAAGCTGACGCGACTCTTCTCGTAGATGCGACAGTAGCTGCAGCCGGTGGCTATCACATGTCCATTGCAGCCCTTGCCAATGCTAATGCATCCCTAAACGTCCTTCAAAGTGCTTATTACCCAACTCAATACCTCAGTGTGGCTAAGGACACTATTCGTAAGCTTTACAATTACCAACAGTTTATCACTGCTTATGAAAATCTTCTCCGTGGTGAGGGTGTGACTAACAGCACTCAGGTTGTATCTACCAAGAATGCTGCTGGTGAAATCCTTTCTAAGGATGCTCTAGGTGTGACAGGAGATCAAGTTTGGACATTTGCTAAATCAGGAAAAGGTTTCTCAACTGTTCAAATGATTAACATGATGGGCATCAATGCGGGCTGGCATAATGAAGAAGGTTATGCGGACAATAAAACACCGGACGCACAAGAAAATCTCACAGTTCGTCTTAGTCTAGCAGGTAAAACAGCCCAAGAAGCAGCTAAAATTGCTAATCAAGTCTATGTGACGTCACCAGATGATTGGGCAACTTCAAGCATGAAGAAGGCACAAGCAAGCCTTGAAACAGATGAAAATGGTCAACCAGTGCTTGTCATTTCAGTTCCTAAACTAACGCTTTGGAACATGCTCTATATCAAGGAAGACACAACAGCAGCACCGGTAGAACCAGTTATCTTGAAACCAGTTACTAACCAAGCAGGTAAGAAAGCAGATACTACCGTAACATCTGAAGCAAGTTCAGAAACAGCTAAATCAGAAAATACAACAGTAAACAAAGGTTCAGAGGCTCCAACTGATAAGAAACCATCTGTTGAAGCTCCTAAACTAGATGAAATAACTAAACCAGCACCAACAGTTGACGAGTTAGTAAACTCAGCAGCTGTTCCAGTGGCAATAGCTGTATCAGAGACCGCACATGATAAGAAAGATGACAAGTCAGCGTCTAATACGGATCAAGGTGCAGTAGCGTCAGATTCAATCACTACACCAGCTTCAGAGGCTGCAAGCACAGCTGCCTCAACAGTCTCATCAGAAGCATCAGAAACTGAAAATAGTTCAGAAGCATCAACTTCAGAGTCAGAAATTCCAACGACGACAGCAATTTCAGAATCACATGCAGTAGTTGAACCAGTGGCTTCTTTGACAGAATCAGAGAGTCAGGCAAGCACTAGCCTTGTTTCAGAAACTACAAGCACAATTGTCTCAGTTGCTCCGTCAGAAGTATCAGAAAGCACAACAGTATCATCGAAGGTCTCAGAAACTGATATTATCTCAGAAGCATCAACTTCAGAGACTTCAGCATCTGAATCAGAGAATTCAATCAGCACAGTCGTTTCAGAATCAGAAGTAGTTAAAGAACCAGCTGTTTCATTGACAGAATCAGAAAGTCAAGTGAGCACTTCAGAAGTGACTTCGGCAATTTCAGAAACAGTGAGCACGTCTGAGGAAGTCATCCTTGATGGACTATCAGAAAACATCAATAGTTGGAATAGACTCTCTGCAGCTCCTCGCGTCTCAGAAAACTTACCAAGTACTTCTGAAACAATTACAGAAGCAGCATCACTCTTTAGCAACTATGCAAGATATTCAGAAACAGCAAGTTCAGAATCTCACTCTATGGTAGCAGCATTTTCAGAAGCTGCTATTGAAAAATTAGCAGTATCTATTTTGAAAGATACTGAGGGTGGCTTGTACGATGCGACTACAATCAGAAATATTGTTGAGATGATTGATAGCATTACAACAAATGTCAGCTATACTCGCAGTAGCCGTCAAGACCTTGTCAATACAGCTTCGTCAGATAACACTTACAGTGGTAGTCAAGATCTTAACCTTGCAAGTAAGACAACGACGCAAGCAGGTGAAAAAGGAACAACTGAAGACCTTAAGGCTACAATTGCTAAAACAGCAAAATCTCACAAGTGGGGAGAACATGCTGTAGCTATCCTTACAGCTATTGTCCTTGCAGGTGCGGCAACCCTTGCAGCTCTTCGTAACTTCTTGATGTCAAAAAAAAGTTGATAAATAATAAGTAGAACTCTTTGTGTAAACAAGGAGTTTTCTTTATACTGGCTGCTATTTTTTCTGAAAATTGTGATACAATAGAAATAGTTTGAATATTGTGTCAAAGGAGAGCCAATGATTACTGCAAATGATATCGTAAAGGCTAATGAAGTCTTAAAAAACGTGGTGGAACGCACACCACTAGATTTTGATCGCTACTTATCTGAAAAATACGGGGCGACCATTTATATTAAAAAAGAAAATATGCAAAAGGTACGCTCTTTTAAATTGCGTGGAGCCTACTATGCTATCCATCAATTGAGTGATGAGGACAAGGCGCGTGGTGTGGTTTGTGCATCAGCCGGAAACCATGCTCAGGGGGTTGCCTACACTTGTAACGAGATGAGGATTCCGGCAACCATCTTTATGCCAGTAACAACGCCTCTCCAAAAAATTGGTCAAGTCCGTTTCTTTGGTGGCAAGTTTGTAACAATCAAATTGGTGGGAGATACCTTTGATGCTTCTGCCCAAGCAGCGCAGGAATATACCAAGTCTGAAGGGATGACTTTCATTGATCCGTTCGACGATTATAATGTCCAAGCGGGTCAAGGAACTGTTGCTTATGAAATTTATGAGCAGGCTCAAGAGGAAGGTGTTTCCTTTGATAGTATCTTGGTTCCAGTCGGAGGCGGTGGCCTTATCTCTGGTGTGGCTACTTATATCAAGGATGTGGCACCATCTATGGAAGTTATTGGTGTTGAGGCTAGTGGTGCTCGTAGTATGCGTGCTGCCTTTGACCGTGGTTATCCTGTAAAACTCGAAGAAATTGATAAGTTTGCGGACGGGATTGCTGTTCAAAAGGTAGGTGTCAAGACCTATGAAGTTGCACGTAAATATGTTGACCGTCTCTTGGGAGTTGATGAAGGCTTGATTTCAGAAACCCTAATTGATATGTACTCTAAGGTTGGTACCATTGCAGAACCCGCAGGTGCAGCATCAGTAGCAGCTTTGGAAGTGATTAAAGATGAGATTAAAGGAAAAACCATCGTCTGCATCATTTCAGGTGGTAACAATGATATTAACCGTATGCCAGAGATGGAAGAACGTGCGCTTATCTACGATGGTATCAAGCATTACTTTGTGGTTAACTTCCCACAACGTCCTGGTGCCCTTCGTGAATTTGTAAATGATATCTTGGGACCAAATGATGATATCACTCGTTTTGAGTACATCAAACGTGCTAATAAAGGAAAAGGCCCAGTTCTCATTGGTATAGCTCTTAGCGATAAGAACGACTATGATGGACTTCTCGAGCGTCTTTCGGCCTTTGACCCAAGTTATATCAACCTTCACGGTAACGAAACACTATACAATATGCTTGTCTGAGGATAGGTTCATATAATGAAAAAAGAACTGACAAAGTCGGTTCTTTTCTACTTTAATTTAGCTATAAAGTGGCACTAATGCCTTATCTTCAAACTAAAACCCCAGTATTCATACTGAGGTTTTCTTTATTCGATAATTAAGAGTCCATCTTTAATAGCGAATGGATTGTCTTTATTGATGCGGTCGTAGAACATGATACCGTTAGTATGGTCGATTTCATGTTGAACAACAATTGAGTTGTACCCACGGAGCTTAACACGTTGCTTTTCGCCCTCTTTGTTGTAGTATTCAACAGTTACTCGAGCATGACGAACCACATAACCAGGAACGTCGCGGTCGACTGAGAGGCATCCTTCTCCATCACCCAAGGCAGCATCCTGAACAGAATGGGCAACTACTTTAGGGTTGTACATGATTTCTTGAAGGCTATATGCTTCTTTTGGTGGATTACCTTCAGCGTCTTCAGGGTTTGGAACGAGAACGGCGATAATGCGTTTTGAAATATCCAATTGTGGGGCTGCAAGACCGACTCCCCCACGAAGCCCCATTTTTTCAGCAATAACAGGATCTTGTGAATTACGAAGAAACTGCATCATTTTTTCACCTAGGATAATGTCTTCGTCTGATAGTGGGAAGGTTACATCTTCAGCGACAGCACGCAAGGTTGGGTTTCCTTCGCGAATGATATCATTCATATCAATCATATGGCTGGCGCGGATAATTTTGGTTTGAGCGTCCATTTGTTTACCTCTATTTTCTTTGATTTACTTGTTTATAACTATAGCACAAAAGGGTTGAAAATTAAACCATCAAGGGTTAAAGTGAGGCTTATTCTAATCGATAAAAGCCAGTTTTTCCAAGGTTTGTCTCTCTAAAATACGATAGGTCTTAAAAGCTTCTTTTTCAATAATTCCTTGATTGATAAATTGTTTGATGACTCGTTGCACATGGCGATAGCTAGTCCCAAAACTGGCAGCTAGGATAGATGGTGATAGTTGAAAAACACCTTCTTCCTCAATACTCAACATATGAGTAGCCAGACGCTCTTTGACAGAGTAACTAGCATTCGTTGAGGCAGTGATACCTTGCTTATGCAGTGCCATAGCTAGGTTACGTCCAATTTGGTAGAGAAAAACAGGGTCTTTGAGGAGTTCTTCTTTATTATTTAATGGGAGCTGAACTGCTTGAACCTCTTCTAAAGCAATGACTGATGATCCTGCTGGTTGGTTGGTCATAAGTTCTACATCTCCCAATATTTGAGGCTGATTGAGCGTTTCTAGGATATGTTCTTTACCATTGAAGAGAGAACGAACAATTTTTACCTTTCCTGATAAAATGTAGGTCAGCTCAGTGATAGCTTGCCCTTGGGTACAAATATAATCGTCCTTTTGAAAGGTGACTTTCTGTAATTGGTTGAGGTAGGGGGGTGGAAAGACCTGGTCAAGTTGAGGTCTTATGGTATGATTACGCATACATCTCCTTTTTTAGGACCTAGGTCCTATTTTTTAAAGTCTCCTTAGATTATAATGAAAAAATAACTATTAGACAAGTAAGGAAAGGATGTTCTTATCCCTATATTATGACACGAATTTTAGAAAAAATGAGCCTGCTTGGGCTATCCTTGCTCTTGATTTCGGCCTTTTCGATTTCAACAGCGTTACCACCTATGTTGGACTACTATAGCCCAACCTTTTCTGCCGCGCAAGTGGAGCTTTTAGTATCTGTCCCTTCATTTTCCGTAGTCGCGATGCTCTTACTTAATTCATTTATTGACAAATGGCTAAGTGATAGACAGCTAATTGTGACTGGATTGCTCTTACTTAGTAGTGCTGGGATTTTTCCTTTTTTTGTACAAGCCTATCCTCTTGTCTTACTGTCACGTATTGCTTTTGGAATGGGGATTGGTCTTATCAATGCTAAGGCGATTGCCATCATCAGTCAACGTTATCAAGGTAAAGAACGGGTTCAGATGTTAGGTATTCGTGGCTCCATGGAGTTGATTGGTGGAGCTTCTTGTTCTCTTTTAGTTGGACAATTACTGAAAATTCATTGGACCTTTGCCTTTCTTATCTATGGTTTTGGTTTTGTGATTTTGATTATGTATCTCCTTTTTGTGCCAACTATGGAGCAGGTGGAGAAGAAGCAGATTACAAAAAGAAAACAGGTTCTGAACAAAAAAGACCTTGGTATGATTCTTGGCATGGCTCTTTTAGCAGGTTTTGTCATCTGTATCAATTCTTCGATTAGTTTGCGTGTGCCTCTGTTTCAAGTTGCTGGTAAGACTATTGAGAGTGGTCAATCAGCCTTAGTACTGAGTTTAGAGCAGGGAATTGGAATTGTAGCTGGACTGAGTTTCGCCTCGCTTATAGGACATTTTAAAAATCGTCTTTTGCTTATAGTGATGTTCTTGTTAGCGGTTTGTCTCTTTGGGATGTCAGTGGCTGGTAACTTACCGATTTTGATTTTATCTTCAGTTGGTGTTGGTTTCTTTTATAGTATTATTTTGACAATTATCTTTAACCGACTTTCTGAGTCTATTGCTAGAAATCTGTTGAACAAGGCGACGGCCTATGTCCTCTTAGGGTGTAACCTAGGGTCAGCCCTTTCCCCTTATGTTTTGAAATTATTGGCACTCATATCTCCAAGTTTTAGTTGGATTTTTCTAGCTTATGCTATCGTAAGTTTCCTACTTTTCCTTGGATTCTTTCTGAATGCAAAAATGGCCAAAAAAGTCTAAGCTTCAAAAACTTAATCAGTGAAATCTTGCGATTGACAAAGATTAGTAGATGAGCTAAAATAGAGAGGTCGTAAAGACAAACCAACTCTTTCTTGGTTTTAGGAGAGCCAATCCTAAGACTCGGATGGAGCAAAAAAAGGAGAAAAAACATGGCAATCTCAAAAGAGAAAAAAAATGAAATCATTGCTCAATACGCACGTCACGAAGGTGACACTGGTTCAGTAGAGGTTCAAGTTGCTGTCCTTACTTGGGAAATCAACCACCTTAACGAACACATTAAACAACACAAAAAAGACCACGCTACTTACCGTGGTTTGATGAAAAAAATCGGTCACCGTCGTAACTTGTTGGCATACCTTCGCCGCACAGACGTTAACCGTTACCGTGAGTTGATCAGCTCACTCGGACTTCGTCGTTAATTCAAGATACAAGTGCCTAGGCCTTGTTCAATTGAATACACGAAAATGGAACTGCTCTATGATGGGGCAGTTTTTTTATTCACTAGGATTTTAGCCCGAGTTCAAAACAGCTCTCTAGATGTAGAGGGCTGTTTTTCTGCATTCCTCTAAAAATTTCTGACGATGATTAATCTATAGAACAAAAAAACTCCAAAATTAATTCTGGAAGTTTTTTAACTTAAAATCTTTTTGATAACTGTTTGAAATTGAGGGAGTTGATGGATAGCAGTTCCGACAAGGATACCTAACATATTTAAGGTGATATCTCCCAAATCAAATACTCCTAAATGTCCGAAGTACTGAATGGATTCGACGGAGAAAAGGGTAAGGAGACAAAGTAGGAGATTACTCAATCGTGAAGAAAAGAGGAGTCCCAGAGGGATGAACATTAACAGGTTCATGATGGGAACGAAGTGGCTACCCCAATATAATTCCCGAGCGAAGGAAAGGGGGTTAAGTGAGAGACCTTGGGTACCAATGTTTTTCAAGAAAAGTAGATAGAAGAGAGCAAGAAAGTAAATGAAGTAGAGTAGGAGTAGTGTCTGTTTTTTTAGCTTTCTAGTCAGAAGGAGTTTCAAAAAAGCGTAGACAAAGTAACTCAGTAGGACAATAATGACTAGGTTGAGTAAGACTTGAAAGTAGGAGCCATAATGGGCGATGTAATGAACGTACTGTTCGAGATGTCCCCTATAAAACCAATAAGACAAGGCCAGTGAGAGCATTCCTAGTAAGATGTTACTCAATGTTTTTAATGTTTTTGCCACTTTGCTCCTCCATTTGCATATGATGAGTACACATTATATCAAAAAAACGTTTAAAGAAAGTTAAGAAACTGTAACGAAGTTTTGATAGAATAAAAGGATAAGGCAGAATCAAAGACTAAAAAAGGACTTTGAAACAGCAACTCTACTTTTGACTAACAATTTAATGATTTTTGTAAACAGGCTCTGAAAGCTTATAAAATAATTAAATTTTAAAAATTAGGAGTCAGCATCTTGTTTCAGGATTATTAAAATGTTATTATATAGTAGTGAATTTTTAACATAAAAAGGAGTTCGTCTTATGAATAAAAAGGTTTTGGCGACAGCTGGAATTGCAGCACTTGCAGTTTCTGCTACAGTTGCTAAAGCTGATGAGGTAACGACAAACGATCAAGCCTCAACAACAGCATCAGTATCATCGACAGCTACACAAGCTGTCCCAACTCAAGCCCAAGTCGAAGCGGCTAGAGAACAAGCCAGCGCTGCAAATCAAGCAGTATCGCAACAAGAGTCAGTTGTTGCTAATCATGAAGCAGCTGCCAACCAGGCTCAAGCAAACCTAGCGACAGCAGATGCTAACTTGCAAAAGGCACAAACAGCAGCCGATGAAGCAAGTCCAGAAACTATTGCTGCCGCTCAAGGTCAAGTAACTACTGCTGAAAATGCAGCTAAGGAAGCTAAGTCAGCAGTCGAAACAGCTCAATCTGCAGAAAAAACTGCCAAAGATGCAGCAGACAAACAGCAAGCTGTCGTTAATACAGATCAAGCTAATGTCAATGCAAAAGCTACTGAAGTGGCTAATGCTCAAAAATCAGTAGATGCCGCTAAAGCAGCCCTTAATGGTTCTAGCGCTTCTGAGGCAGCTTCGAATCAAGCTAAAGCACAATCAGCTTTTGATGCTGCAACAGCAGCTGAGAAAAAAGCTCAAGAAGAATTGGCAGCCGCTCAGGCAGCTGATAAAGAAAAAGCTACTGCTATTTCAGCTAAAGAAGGGCAATTGACTGCAGATCAAAATGCAGCAAACCAAGCTAAAGCAGCTTATGAGACTGCACAAACAGTAGCTAATGAAAAGGCAGCTGCTCTTGCAGCCGCTGAAGCAGCTAAGAAAAAAGCAGAATCTTCAACAAGTTCAACAGCTAATGTTCGTCAAAAATTCTCAGTGTCACAAGAGTATGTCAATGCTCTTAAGATTCATGAGTCTAAAACAGCGACAGCAGCAGAAAAAGCTCAAGCTGAACAAGTCTTGAAGAACGTTAATAAACGTGATCGTGGTAACAATAGTTATCAAGATAATGAAGCGGATAAAAATGTTAAAATTAGTGATTTGAACAACCTTAGTGAAGCTCAAATTACAGATTTGTCATTGTATGCTTCAAGTTTGATTAACCAAATTCGTACAGCCTTTGGTACAACTCAAACATCTGTTTCAAAAGGTAGTGTTCTTGCGGCTGACCGTGTTTCAGATGGTTATGTAGCAGATAACTGGGGTTGGGAAGCTATTACCCATCAACGACATGATAGTGCCGCCCTTGACCGTGCTGGTAAGTCATTTAATAGTGTAAGTATTGGTGAAAACCTTAATACATGGCAAGGTTTGACAGGACCATTTACCCTTAACGACATTAAGAAATATGTCTATGAAGCTATGCTTGACTTCATGTTTAACGGTAATGAGTGGAACCATGCTCGTTCTATCTCTGGACTTACAGCAGATGGTGGTGAGTCTTACATTGGAACAGACATCAGTGTTGTTGCCGGTGCCTTTAACGTTCACGTAAACAATGTCAATAAAAATTCTATCGCTTCTGATAGTAGCTTTGACACAACTAAGATTGCTAACCCATATGAAGGTAACCAATCTCAATCATCTTCAAATGCAAATCTTGCTGCTGCAAAAGCAGCTTATGAAGCTGCTAAGCAAGCTAACGATCAAGCTCAAAGTGACTTGGCTAGCAAGAAAGCGGCTTCTGAGTCAGCAACTCTTAAGCTTAAGAATACTCAGTCAGAACTTGCAGCTCTTAAAGCGACTGCAAGCAAGTTGGCAGCTGCTCAGAATAACCTTTCTGAAAAACAAGCAGCCCTTGCAACTGCTAAATCAGAATTGGAAAAAGCTAACGCTGCAGTTGAAAACCTTAATGCTAACGCACAAGAAAAAGCAGCAGCCCTTAGCAAAGCTCAAGCAACTCTTGATGAAAAACAAGCAGAGCTTAAAACAGCTAAAGATAAACTTGCGACAAGTTCTGCAACCTTGCAACGTTTGACAAATGCATACAACGCGGCTAAGCAAGATACTGCTAAGAAACAAGTAGCATTGACACAAGCTAACCAAGCCTTGACTGCTGCTAAGAACCGTCTAGCAGCCCTTACAAATGCTTCAGGTAACCTAGCTAAGGCTAAAGCAGAACGTGCAACAGCCTTTGCCAAATTTACTGCGGCGAAAGCAGCTCTTTCAACTGAACGTGCGAAACTTGTTGAATTGTCAGCTAAGCGTGATAAATTAACGAGCGAATACACGACTGTTCAAACAGCCTTCGATAACTACATGAAAGCTAAGGCAGACAAAGAGCGTCAAACACAATTGGCTAAAGAGTTCGCTAACATTACATCTAAAGGTCTTACACCAGTACCTGTTTACGATGTAGATGGGAAAGTTATTGCTTTCACAACACAAGAACAGGCAGCTCAAACTGTAGCGCAAGTTCCTGTAAATTATGGTCAAACAAAAGCTGAGAAACAAGCTCCTGTACAAGAAGCAGACAGCTTGCCAGAAACAGGTGAGTCAACTGCAGCAGGATTCAGTCTTGTAGGTATCTTCATGACACTATTGGCCTTCCTTGGTTTCGTTGACAGACGTACACGTCGTAACTAATCATTATAGACAAAAAAACGGCAACTGCCGTTTTTTTTATATGTCTGAGAATCTAAAAAAGTTAAGGTCGAAACCTTAACTTTTTCGTTTTTAACCCAAGAAACGTTTAAGGAATTCCTTAGTACGTTCTTCTTTAGGATTTTCAAAGATTTGTTCTGGGCTACCTTGTTCAGCGATTACCCCTTTATCCATGAAGATGACACGGTCTGAAACATCACGTGCGAACTCCATTTCATGGGTAACGATAATCATGGTCAAACCAGTTTCGGATAGCTCCTGCATAGTCTTGAGTACTTCCCCTACCATTTCTGGGTCAAGGGCTGATGTTGGTTCGTCAAAGAGGGCACGGGCAATAGCTACACGTTGTTTTTGTCCCCCTGAAAGTTGCTTTGGTTTAGCTTTCCAGTATTGTTCTCCCATACCAACTTTCTCCAAGTTAGCTTTGGCGATGCTTTCAGCTTCTTTACGGTCACGTTTGAGAACAGTTGTTTGAGCTACGATAGCATTTTCCAAGACATTAAGGTTTTCAAAGAGGTTGAAGGATTGGAAAACCATACCGAGTCTTTCACGATAGGTAGTGAGGTCGTAACCTTTTTCAAGGACGTTGTCCCCATGATAGAGGATTTCACCACCTGAAGGTGATTCGAGTAGGTTAATAGAGCGAAGGAAGGTTGATTTCCCTGAACCTGAAGAACCAATAATTGAGATAACCTCACCCTTTTTGACACTGAGGGAGATATCTTTGAGGACTTCATTTTTTCCGTATGATTTTTTGAGGTTTTTAATTTCTAAAATCGTCTCAGTCATTAGTGAACCCCTCCTTGTGTGTAAGTATCTTGATCCAAACGGCGTTCTACATAACGCAAGATGCGTGTCACTGTGAAGGTAAGGACAAAGTAGATTGCTGCGATAACAAAGAATGTTTGGAAGTATTGATAAGTTTGGCTTGCGACAGTGTTACCAGCGAAGTAAAGTTCCACAACAGAGATAACGTTCAAAACAGAGGTATCCTTGATATTGATAACGAACTCATTACCAGTAGCTGGCAAGATGTTACGGATAACCTGTGGAAGAACAATCTTACGCATGGTTTGACCATGGGTAAATCCAAGAGCAGTTGCAGCTTCAAATTGTCCTTTATCTACAGCGAAGATACCGCCACGAACGATTTCACTCATGTAGGCTCCGGTGTTGATAGAAACGATGAAGACAGCTGCTAGAGTACGGTCAATATTGATACCAAAGGCTTGGGCAGTACCGTAGTAGATAACCATAGATTGTACAATCATTGGTGTACCACGGAAAACCTCGATATAGACATTAAGAACCCAACCGAAGAGTTTTTGGATCAAGGCTACAAATTTATTAGCAGCCTTAGGAGCTGTGCGGTAAACACCAATCATAAGACCGATGAAAGTACCTACAACTGTACCGATAATTGAGATAAGAAGGGTAATTCCTGTACCACGTAGGAATTGTGGCCAGTTCTTAGCGATGATAGTGCTCATCTGACTAAAGAAGTTTCCTTTTTTAGCCTCATCAGTCTTATCTGCAGGTTGGATGTTAATGATGTGATCCATCAGTTTGACACGTTCCTCTTGGCTGATTCCAGCAAGGACCTTATTGACTTGCTCCATTTGTTGGCTGTCTCCTTTTCGAAGACCGACGGCCAAGGATACGTCATCGTCTGAAACCTGGAAACCACCATCTTTAAGCGTGATCATCTTATATTTTGAGCTAGCTTCTTCGGCAGTTTTTGCTTCAGGACGCTCTGAAACATAACCATCGATGATACCAGATGCAAGGGCTTGGCGCATAGCACCGAAGTCTCCCATAGCGGTTTGTTTGCTGACACCTGGGATTTGATCAATCAAATTATAGAGATAAACCCCTTGTTGAGCTGTGATTTTAGCATCCTTGAAGTCTTTGAGACTCTTAGCGTTGGCATAATCACCGTCTGAGCTGACAACCATGACAGGTTCGCTTCGGTAATAGCTGTCTGAAAAGTCGATTTCTTGACGACGTTCAGCTGTTGGGCTCATACCTGCGATAATCATATCAATCTTGCCGGAAGTGAGGGCAGGAATCAAACCTGTCCAAGCTGTTTTGACTACCAAGGGTTTCTTGCCTTGAGCTTCAGCGATTTTTTTAGCGATTTGCACGTCATAACCGTTGGCATACTGTTTGGTACCTTCGATTGGAACGGCTCCGTTTGAGTCATCGTCCTGCGTCCAGTTGAAAGGTGCATAGGCAGCTTCCATACCGACACGGAGATACTCGTCTGCTTGAGCGCTTGATACTCCGCCAAAAACGAGGAGGAGCGCTGCAAAGCAGGCTATAATAATTTTTTTCATTGAAACAATGTCTCCTATAAAAATGTCATACCTTACTATTTTACAGGAAATTAGGATTAATGACAATAAGTTGGGATTAGAAAAACAATCTCTATACCAAGATTGTCTTCAAATACAAGTTGTAATTTGATATAATGGGAAGGACGATTTGGAGCCTTGATCATTTTTGGTGTGATGAGGCTAGCATTTTAAAACGGAGATAATTATGCAAACGGCACAATTTATTATTGAATTACTAAAAGCAGTCTTTCTTGGGATTGTCGAAGGTATCACTGAGTGGCTACCGATTTCATCTACGGGTCACTTGATTTTGGTGAATGAATTCTTGAACTTGAGACAAAGTAAAGACTTCATCGATATGTTTAATATCGTTATCCAACTTGGTGCTATTCTTGCGGTTATGGTCATTTACTTTAAAGCACGTGAAGTGCAATTGACTTGGCAGCTTTGGCTCAAGGTGGTCATTGCCTGTATTCCTTCAGCCTTCTTTGGTCTTCTTTTAGATGACTGGATGGAGGCCCATCTCAGTAATTTCTTTGTAGTAGCTATCATGTTGGTGGTCTACGGGATTGCCTTTATTTGGATTGAGGACCGCAATCGACGTGTAGAGCCTAAGGTAACGGATTTGGCACGTATGTCTTACAAGACAGCTTTCTATATTGGTCTTTTCCAAGTCTTGAGTATTATTCCAGGGACAAGCCGTTCAGGTGCTACTATTCTTGGGGGTATCATCGTTGGTACTAGTCGTAGCGTAGCTGCTGACTTCACTTTCTTCCTTGGTATTCCAACCATGTTTGGTTACAGTGGACTTAAGGCGGTTAAGTATTTCATTGACGGGAATACCTTGACAGGTGGACAAGTGGCTATTCTCTTGGTAGCTAGTGTGACAGCCTTTGTTGTCAGCTTGTTCGTGATTCGCTTCTTGATGAATTACATTAAGAAACATGATTTCACAGTTTTCGGAAAATACCGTATCGTGCTTGGTATTATTGTGCTTCTTTATGGAGCTGTCAAACTTATTTTCGGATAATTACGTTCAAGTAAACTGAAAAAGGACTTCAAATGAAGTCCTTTTTTATCTGGTTTAGAGATTATTTGTGGAGAAGTTTTCCAAAGATAAGGTAAGCTAGCAACCATAGGACCAGTCCGCAAGTCAAGAAGCTAGCTAGGATTTTCAAGAAGTCCACGATATTATGCAAGGGATACCATCCGGACAAACAGAGAATTGGAAGGATGGTAACACACATGATTGAGAAGTGGAGAAGAGATTGCTGTTTGAGCGATAAACGATTATCGTCGTAAATGGGTGCAGTTGCTAGTATGATGGCGACGATTAGCCCTGTAAGAAAGGTAGATTTGTTTACTTGATAAGGTTGCCCCGATAAGTAGAGAAAGAGCGTCAATAAACTCGTTATTCCTCCAGCAATGCTAGCTCGTAGCCACCCTTTTTTATAGGCAGTCATGGTCATCACCTCCATGTATATCTTCACTTTTATTATACTCCAATCTAGGATAGATGACAGGTATAAATGGGGAAATACAAGGTTTTGTTAGTATTAAGAAGTTTTTAGAAATCCTTTCCAAAATAAGACTCAAACTTGCTCAGAAATTGCTATCTCTTGGCTTTTCTAGTATAATGAAATAACTACTCGTGCGAGGTTTTTTACATATGGAAATGAAACAAATAAGCGAGACAACTCTAAAAATCATGATTACCATGGAAGATCTTGAAGAACATGGTATGGAATTGAAGGATTTCTTGATTCCCCAGGAAAAAACAGAGGAATTTTTCTATACTGTCATGGATGAGTTGGACTTGCCTGATAACTTTAAAAATAGTGGGATGCTGAGCTTCCGTGTCACGCCACGCAAGGATCGTGTGGATGTCTTTGTGACTAAATCAGATCTTAAGGAAGACCTTGATTTCAACGATTTGTCAGATATGGATGACTACTCAGGGCTTTCTCCAGAAGAGTTCCTCAAGGCTCTTGAGGGTAACTTTATGGACAAGGGTGACATCGAAGCACACCATAAGCTCGAAGAGCTTGAAAAGACCTTGGAAGAGGTTGATAAGGCTATGACAGAGCCTACCAAGGAAGTGGCTGAAGAAAATATTCGTGAAGACTATACCCACTATGTCTTGGCCTTCTCTGACTTTGATCAAGTGGTGACTTTTACGCAAGGTTTGAAGGATGTGCCTGTTGAAGGTTCTGAGCTTTATAAACTTGGGGATGTCTACTATATGACAGTCCTTCTTTACTTGGCTGATGAGCCTGATTATTACGCGAACAATATGTATGCGCGTTTTCTTGAATATGCGAATGTGGCAGACCGAACACGTGCCTACCTACAAGAGCATGCAACAATCTTGATGGAAGAGGACGCCTTACCGGTACTACAAGCAACGAAATGGAGCTAAGACATGCCTTGGACCATTAATTATATATTCGTTTTGATTGGGACCTTTTTGATAGCCATCGTGACGACCCCTTTGGTACGCTCTTTGGCCTTACGTGTCGGAGCGGTTGACAATCCCAATGCAAGACGTATCAATAAAAAGCCAATGCCTAGTGCTGGTGGTCTAGCTATTTTGTTGGCCTTTGTACTAGCGACCTTGGTCTTTATGCCTATGATTATCCATAAGGATATTTGGCATGTTTCCTACATCAGGTATATCTTACCGGTTGTTGTGGGTGGATCTGTCGTAGCTCTGACGGGCTTCATTGATGATATCTTGGAATTAAAGCCTCTACCTAAGATGCTTGGTATTGTTATTGGAGCTGTTATCGTTTGGGCTTTTACAGACTTCCGATTTGATAGCTTTAAGATTCCATTTGGTGGTCCCATGATTCATTTTGGGCCAGTCCTGACCTTGATTTTAACGGTGTTATGGATTGCGGCCATCACCAATGCCATTAATCTGATTGATGGTTTAGATGGCTTGGTTGGAGGAGTTTCTATCATTTCCCTTATGACTATGGGGGTGATTTCTTATTTCTTCCTCTATGATACTGATATTTTCTTGACCATGACCATCTTTGTCTTGGTGGCTGCCATTATGGGCTTCTTCCCTTACAATTATCATCCAGCGATTATCTATCTAGGTGATACGGGGGCGCTCTTTATTGGCTTTATGATTGGTGTCTTGTCATTGCAAGGATTGAAAAATGCAACTGCAGTGGCTATTTTGTCACCTGTTATTATCCTTGGAGTGCCTATTGTTGACACAGTGGTAGCTATTGTCCGCCGGAAATTGTCAGGGCGTCCAGCCATGGAGGCTGACAAGATGCACTTGCATCATCGCCTTCTAGCCATGGGCTTCACTCATCGAGGGGCGGTTCTGGTGGTTTATGCCATCGCTATCCTCTTTTCATTGATTGCCCTCCTGTTAAACGTTTCCAGCCGTTTCGGTGGTATTCTCTTACTCTTGAGTTTGATTTTGGGAATGGAAATTCTGATTGAAGGGCTTGAGATTTGGGGCGTTGGTCGAACACCTCTCTTCAACTTCCTGAAATTTATCGGGAATAGTGATTATCGCCAAGCAACCATGTTAAAATGGAAGCAAGGGCGAAAAAATTAAACATTTGAAAAGCCAAGTAATGGCTTTTTTGTTATAATGATTCTAATTAAGGAAAATGGAAGTTCTCTTTTTATTTTCCAGAAAATAGCAAGACTATTTTCAAAAAAATAATGCAAATTAGCGAGCAAGTGCTCGCTGTATATATGAAAAAAGGAGTATACAATGTCTGTACTTGAAATCAAAAATCTTCATGTTTCTGTTGAAGATAAAGAAATCTTGAAGGGTCTTAATTTGACTCTTAAAACTGGTGAGATTGCTGCTATCATGGGTCCTAACGGAACTGGTAAATCTACCCTCTCAGCTGCTATCATGGGTAACCCAAACTATGAAATCACAGAAGGGGACATCCTTTTTGATGGTGAAAGCATCCTTGACTTGGAAGTTGACGAACGTGCACGCCTAGGTCTTTTCCTTGCTATGCAATATCCAGCTGAAATCCCAGGAATCACAAATGCTGAGTTCATCCGTGCGGCGATGAACGCTGGTAAAGAAGATGACGAAAAGATTTCTGTTCTTGATTTCATCACTAAATTGGATGAAAAGATGGAATTGCTTGGTATGCGTGAAGAAATGGCTGAGCGTTACCTTAATGAAGGTTTCTCAGGTGGTGAGAAAAAACGTAACGAAATTCTTCAATTGCTCATGTTGGAACCTAAATTTGCACTTCTTGACGAAATTGACTCAGGTCTTGATATCGATGCCCTTAAAGTGGTTTCAAAAGGGGTTAACGCTATGCGTGGCGAAGGCTTCGGTGCTATGATTATCACTCACTACCAACGTCTCTTGAACTACATCACTCCAGATGTCGTACATGTAATGATGGAAGGTAAAGTGGTTCTTTCAGGCGGTCCTGAATTGGCTGCTCGTCTTGAGCAAGAAGGTTATGCGAAAATCGCTGAAGAGCTCGGTTACGAGTACCACGAAGAAGCGTAAGTCTGTTACTCGAAATAACTAGAAAAGGAGTAACCTATGTCAAAAGAATCTATTATCGCTTTTTCACAAGCAAAAGCAGAGCCACTTTGGTTGCAAGACCTTCGTCAAGCAGCCTTTGATAAGCTTGAAAGTTTGCCTCTTCCAAAAATTGAGCGTGTTAAATTCCTCCGTTGGAATCTCGGTGATGGAACGATTACTGAAAATGAACCATCAGCAAATGTGCCTGATTTTACAGCGCTTGGAAATAATCCTAAATTGGTCCAAGTAGGAACAAATACTGTACTTGAACAATTGCCAGCTGACTTGATTAGTCAAGGTGTGGTCTTCACAGACCTTACAACTGCTCTTGAGGAAATCCCAGAAGTCGTTGAAGCCTTCTTTGGTAAGGCTGTAGCCTATGATGAGGACAAATTGGCAGCTTATAACTATGCTTATTTTAATAGTGCAGCAGTCCTTTATGTACCAGATAATGTTGAAATTGACTTGCCAGTTGAAAGCTATTTTTACCAAGATGGAACTTCAAATGTTTCATTTAACAAACACGTTTTGATCGTGGCTGGTAAAAACAGTAAATTGACTTACCTTGAGCGTTTTGAAACGCTAGGTGAAGCGACTGAAAAAGCTAGTGCCAACATTTCTGTGGAAGTTATTGCTCAAGACGGTGCACAAGTCAAGTTTGCGGCTATTGACCGTTTGGGTGAAAACGTCACAACTTATATTAGTCGTCGTGGTCGTATCGGTCGTGATGCCAGCATTGACTGGGCTCTCGGGATCATGAACGAGGGCAATGTTATTGCTGACTTTGATAGTGACTTGATTGGCAATGGAAGTCATGCCAACCTTAAGGTTATTGGTCTTTCATCAGGTCGTCAGGTTCAAGGGATTGATACTCGTGTGACGAACTATGGTAACAACTCTGTGGGACATATCCTACAACATGGTGTTATTTTGGAACGTGGTACTTTGACTTTCAATGGTATTGGTCACATTGTCAAAGGTGCTAAGGGTGCTGACGCACAACAAGAAAGCCGTGTGCTTATGCTTTCTGACAAGGCACGTTCAGACGCCAACCCAATCCTCTTGATTGACGAAAATGAAGTTACAGCAGGACATGCTGCTTCAATCGGTCAGGTAGATCCAGAGGATATGTATTACCTCATGAGTCGTGGACTTGATCAAGACACTGCAGAACGTTTGGTTATTCGCGGTTTCTTAGGAGCAGTTATTACTGAAATTCCAGTTAAAGAAGTGCGCGATGAAATGATTTCTGTAACTGATACAAAACTAAACAAACGTTAGGAACTATCGACGCAGATAGTCTAACCTATGATATATCTAGATAGGGAGATAAGATGTCAGCTTTAGATGCCTATAAGATTCGACAAGATTTTGCCATTTTAGATCAGGTAGTTAATGATGAACCTTTGGTATACTTGGATAATGCAGCAACGACTCAGAAGCCTCAAGTAGTTTTGGACACTCTCATGGCCTACTATCATGAGGACAATGCCAATGTTCACCGTGGTGTGCACACTTTGGCTGAGCGTGCAACAGCTGCTTACGAAGCTAGTCGTGAAAAGCTTCGTCAGTTTATCAATGCTAAATCAACCAAAGAGATCCTCTTTACACGTGGAACGACAACTGGTCTTAACTGGGTTGGTCGTTTTGCAGAGCAGGTTCTTGAGCCAGGAGATGAGGTGGTTATTTCAATTATGGAACACCACTCGAATATCATTCCTTGGCAGGAAGCTTGTAAGAAGACAGGGGCTAAACTTGTTTATGCCTACTTGAAAGATGGCCAATTGGATATGGAAGATTTGGTCAACAAGATTACTGAAAAGACAAAATTTGTCAGTCTAGCTCAGGTCTCTAACGTTTTAGGCTGCATCAATCCTGTCAAAGAAATTGCCAAGCTTGCTCACCAAGTTGGTGCCTATATGGTGGTGGATGGTGCCCAATCGGCGCCTCACATGGCCATTGATGTTCAGGATTTGGATTGTGATTTCTTCACCCTTTCTGGCCATAAGATGTTAGGTCCAACAGGGATTGGGGTTCTTTATGGCAAGGAAGAGATTCTTAACCAGATGAATCCTATTGAATTCGGTGGTGAGATGATTGATTTTGTTTATGAACAAGAAGCCACTTGGAAGGAATTGCCTTGGAAATTTGAGGCTGGTACACCTAACATTGCGGGGGCTATTGCTCTTGGTACTGCTGTGGACTACCTCTCTGCTTTAGGCATGGAAAATATTCATGCTTACGAGCAAGAGCTAGTAGACTATGTTTTGCCTAAGCTTCAGGCGATTAATGATCTGATAGTCTACGGTCCAGAAGATCCTAGCCAGCATGCAGGTGTTATTGCCTTTAATATTGATGGGCTTCACCCTCATGATGTGGCGACAGCTCTTGATTATGAAGGAGTGGCAGTGCGTGCGGGTCACCACTGTGCTCAGCCTTTAATTAATCATTTAGGAATCTCATCAGCTGCCCGAGCAAGCTTCTATATTTATAATACTAAAGAGGATTGCGACAAGCTTGTAGAGGCAATTCTTGCGACGAAGGAGTTTTTCAATGGCACTCTCTAGACTAGATAGTTTATATATGGCTGTTGTGGCCGATCACTCTAAGAGCCCTCACCATCATGGTGTCCTACCTGATGTGGAGCAACTTCAACTAAATAATCCGACTTGTGGAGATGTTATCAATCTGTCAGTCAAATTTGACGGTGACGTGATTGAAGACATTGCCTTTGCTGGTGATGGTTGTACCATTTCTACAGCTTCATCAAGTATGATGACGGATGCAGTTATTGGAAAAACCAAGGCAGAGGCTTTGGAACTAGCGGAGATTTTCTCTCTTATGATTCAAGGGGATCATAAAGATGAAGATAAGCTAGGCGAAGCCAAGCTCTTGGCGGGGGTTTCTAAATTTCCACAACGTATCAAATGTGCAACGCTCTCTTGGAATGCCCTTAAAAAGGCTATAGAGAGAAGCGAGCTTTAGGAAGTCAAGGAGCAGTTAGTCTCCTTGCCCAAGCAAAAAGGAAAACGAATCAAACCTTTAATAAAGGAAAATACTATGACTGAAACAAATGAAAAAGTAGAACCAAAACCCATTGATTTGGGAGAATATAAATACGGTTTCCATGATGATGTGACACCAGTCTTTTCAACCGGAAAAGGAATCAGTGAGGATGTGGTCCGTGCCATGTCTGCTGAAAAAGGGGAGCCTGAGTGGATGCTTGAATTCCGCTTGAAATCATTGGAAACCTTTAACAAAATGGCCATGCAAGAGTGGGGACCAGACCTTTCTGGTATTAACTTTGATGACCTGACTTATTTCCAAAAGGCATCAGACAAACCTGCTCGTGACTGGGAAGATGTTCCTGAGAAAATCAAGGAAACTTTTGAACGTATTGGTATCCCAGAAGCAGAGCGTGCCTATCTTGCTGGAGCCTCAGCTCAGTATGAATCAGAAGTGGTTTACCACAATATGAAAGAAGAGTACGACAAGTTGGGGATTATCTTTACAGATACGGATTCAGCTCTTAAAGAGCATCCAGAACTCTTCAAGAAGTACTTCTCAAAACTGGTTCCGCCAACAGATAATAAATTTGCAGCCCTTAACTCAGCCTTCTGGTCAGGTGGTACCTTTATTTATGTACCTAAAGGCGTTAAGGTGGATATTCCGCTTCAAACCTACTTCCGTATCAATAACGAAGCAACTGCTCAGTTTGAACGTACTCTTATCATCGTTGATGAAGGTGCCAGCGTTCACTATGTTGAAGGATGTACAGCGCCAACTTACACAACTGCCAGTCTTCATGCGGCTATCGTTGAAATCTTTGCACTTGATGGTGCCTACATGCGCTACTCAACTATCCAAAACTGGTCAGATAGCGTCTACAACTTGGTAACTAAACGTGCTACCGCTAAGAAAAATGCGACTGTTGAGTGGATTGATGGTAACCTTGGAGCCGAAGTAACTATGAAGTATCCATCTGTTTACCTTGATGGAGAAGGTGCGCGTGGTACCATGCTTTCAATCGCCTTCGCCAATGAGGGTCAACACCAAGATACAGGGGCTAAGATGATTCACAATGCACCGCATACATCATCATCTATTGTCTCTAAATCAATCGCTCGTAATGGTGGTAAGGTTGACTACCGTGGACAAGTTACTTTCAACAAGGATTCTAAGAAATCGGTATCTCACATCGAATGTGACACCATCTTGATGGATGATTTGTCTAAATCAGATACTATCCCATTCAACGAAATCCATAACTCACAAGTTGCTCTTGAACACGAAGCTAAGGTTTCTAAGATTTCTGAAGAGCAACTCTACTACCTCATGAGCCGTGGACTTTCAGAACAAGAAGCAACAGAGATGATTGTCATGGGATTTGTGGAACCATTTACCAAAGAACTTCCAATGGAATATGCTGTTGAGCTTAACCGCTTGATTAGTTATGAAATGGAAGGATCAGTTGGGTAAAAATAAGCTTGTGTATAAATACAAAGTAAACTGAGAATTAGTCCAAAATACTATAAGGTTAAGATATGCATCTTAGCCTTTTTGTTTGGATTGATTGTAA
>ENA-OWPB01001289-OWPB01001289.1-human-gut-metagenome-genome-assembly--contig:-NODE-1289-length-23718-cov-8.552424_pt1 | contig 23718 bp, 27 predicted proteins | sample MGYA00248260_ERZ651838 | MGnify/ENA primary metagenome ERZ651838 (study PRJEB26924, sample SAMEA4378304) | human gut metagenome | biome: human gut; feature: human-associated habitat; material: faeces...
GCGGAGCGTTTATCTCAGTCGGAGATTGGACTCCCACTGAGACAAATTTGCTATTGAGTCTTCTCGACTGAGATAAATACAAAACTCCTGTTTGCAATAACTTCTTTGGAATGCTATGATAAAGTCATTAATTATTATAAAAATAAACAAGATAAAACGCAACAGGGAGATAGGAAAATGGAATTCTGGGATATTTATGATAAAGATAAGAAACCGACCGGACGTACAATGAAACGCAATGACTGGTGTCTGAAAGACGGGGAATATCATCTGACAGTACTTGGCGTAGTTGCACGACCGGATGGAACATTTTTGATCACAAAACGTGTCATGACCAAGGCGTGGGCACCGGGCTGCTGGGAGGTTTCCGGAGGAGCAGCACAGGCAGGTGAAGAGTCACGCGAGGCTGTTCTTCGCGAAGTAAAAGAAGAGACCGGCCTTGATGCACGGGATGCTGACGGCGGTTATTTGTTTACTTACAAACGTGAAAATCCGGGCGAGGGTGACAACTATTTTGTCGATGTATACCGCTTTATTATGGATGTTAAAGATGAAGATCTGCATCTGCAGGAAGCAGAGACAGATGGCTACATGTTTGCAACTCTGGACGAGATCAAAGCCTTTGCGGCAGAGGATAAATTCCTTCATTATGACAGTATCAAACAGGCATTTGAATTCTGATAAAGCTGTCGTATCAAACATGGCAAAATGTGATAAAAGCAAGTGCAATCTATTCGATATCTTTTAATACAAAACTATTTTTGTGATAGTCCAGAAGCCCTTCTTTTTTCATTTTACTGAGTTCTTTTGAAAGGGCGCTGCGATCCAGGCTGAGGTAATCGGCAAGCTGCTGGCGGTTCAGCGGAATGTCGATGTAACGGTTTTTCTGCAGTCCTGCCTGATAGGAAAGATAGGAGAGCAGACGATCGCGGATCTTCTTGGAAGAGGTGTGTAGGATGCGGCGTGAGAGCAGCAGGTTTTTGCGTGCGCTGATTATCGTCATATTGTGGATCAGATGCGAATATTCGCCTTTTCCGGCGGCGGAAAGCCTGAAAAGTTCCGGCACATTCAGAAAGAGGATTTCTGCTTCTTCCATTGCTATGACATCGACCATCATCGGCTCACCGGGAACACAGGCATAAGCTTCAGCAAACACTTCCCCGGTGTGTGCAAGACTGATGATATTTTTGTTGCCCCACAGGTCGTTGTTTTCAATCTGGACAGTACCGTATAATACGATTCCTATGTCAGTGACAGGAGTTCCGGCAAGATAAACCGGGGCTCCTTTTTTATATTTTTTTGTAAAAGTTTTCAGCCCGTGCAGAAGCTTTTCTGTTTCGGAAGGGGAACAGCCTTGAAATAGTGCAGTCTGGGAAATCAGTTCATAATCCATAGCAATTCTCCGTTTTTGTTTATTTTGTGGTTATAACCACATATTTTTTCTTATTAGTTTAGTATTCTTTGTGTGTAAGGTCAAGGCACCAAAAGAAAAAGAGTAAGAAGAAACCAATAAAAATAAATAACAAAAACAGGAGGATATCTTATGATCAGAAGAATTATTCATATAGACGAAGAAAAATGCAACGGATGTGGTGCGTGTGCGGCTGCCTGCCACGAGAGCGCAATCGGAATGGTTGACGGCAAAGCGAAGCTTCTGCGTGACGATTATTGCGACGGACTTGGTGACTGTCTGCCAGCCTGTCCGACCGGTGCGATCACATTCGTAGAGAGAGAAGCAGCAGCTTATGATGAAGAGGCTGTACTTGCAAATCAGCGAAAAAAAGCAGGCGAGAATAAATCAGCACATCATATGAGCGGTGGATGTCCGGGAAGCCGTATGCGTCAGATGAAGCGTGAGACAACAGCTCCGACTGAAAATGAAATGGAATCTCAGCTGCAGCAGTGGCCGGTGCAGATTAAGCTTGTGCCGACGCAGGCACCGTATTTTGAGGGCGCGAAGCTTTTGATCGCAGCAGACTGTACTGCCTATGCCTACGCAAATTTTCATCAGGATTTTATCAGAGGGAAAGTTGTTTTAGTGGGCTGTCCGAAACTGGACAGTGTAGATTACAGTGAGAAACTGGAAGAAATTATCCAAAGCAATAATATCAGCAGTATGACGGTTGTGCGTATGGAAGTTCCGTGTTGCGGCGGTCTGGAAATGGCAGCAAAAAAAGCTCTCCAGAACAGCGGGAAATTCATTCCGTGGCAGGTTGTTACAATCTCCGTTGACGGAAAAATTCTGGACTGAAACAACACAAACAACAAATACCTGCTGAAATAATAAGCAATAAGCATTGCCAATTTTGACAGAATCCCTTATAATGTGACATAGGAAATGACATTTTTTATGGAGGGATTTCAATGGGAAAGACCGTGACGATCTGTTTTACCAATAACAAAGGCGGAAGTGGCAAATCTACCACCTGTTCAAACCTTGGTGCAGCTATGGCGCGTGCCGGAAAGAAAGTTTTGCTGGTGGATGGAGATATGCAGCTGAATCTGTCGCTGGCATTCTTCCCGGAAGACTGGGTGCTGGAGCATGCACAGGGAGAGAAGAACCTTTATCATGCGATTGGGAAACAGGAAGATCTGACTGATTATATCGTGCATACACCGTACGAGAATCTGGATCTGGTTCCGTCCTCTACCCTGATGAGTTCGATTGAATACGAACTTTTTACTAAATGGCAGAGAGAGTTTATCCTTCGGAAATGCCTGCAGAAGGTCAAAGATTCAGAAGTTTATGATTACATCCTGATCGATGCACCGCCGACACTTGGCGGTTGGGTCATGAACATTCTGTGCGCTTCGGACAAGGTGATCATCCCAGTAGAAGCGAGCCCGTGGGGGATGTTTGGCCTTGCAAATATGTTCGAATTTCTGAATGAAGTAAAGCAGATTTCGCCGGATCTTGAGGTTGCCGGAATTGCAGTGACCAAGGTGGATACCCGCAAGAATTACTTCAAACAGACAATGGAAACATTGCATCAGCTGGAGAGTATTTATGTATTTGAGCATGTGATCCGTGTAGACAGTTCTGTGGAATGGTCTCAGGATAACAGCATCCCGGTTGTAGAATACAGGAAATCCAGCAGAAGTGCAAAAGAATATACAGAGTTGGCAGAGGAGGTAATGAATCGTGTCAGTAGGTAAGGACAGCATCCTGCGTGCAGCAAATGCAGATGCAAAAAAAACAGAAGTAAAGGCAGAAACAAAACCAGCAGAGGAAGTAAAGGCAGCGGCTAAAGCCGAAGCAGCTCCGGCGGCTAAGAAGGCTCCGACAAAGAAAACAGCGGCAAAGAAGACAACTGCAGCCAGAAAAACAACAAGAAAGGCTCCGGCAAAGAAAGCAGTGAAGACATCCGTTCTCACACCACAGAATTCCGAAGAGCTGGAGAAAGCATTTGTGAAGGGCGAGCAGCCGGAAACAGTGAATGGTCCGGTTCATATCAAAGACGAACTTCCGATTTATCTTCTGTAATCAGAAGTACCTTTTTATCGGAATTTGCTGGATGGATATTCTGAATAAGTACAAACAAAAATCTGGTCATACAGGAAATCTTTTGTGATTCCTGCAGACCAGATTTTTTGTGCAGTTTTCCTTTTATAATAACTGGCTTATTCAGCAGAAACAGCTGCATCCTGTACTCGTTCATTTTCTCTGAAGATATGTCTGAAGATAAAACGAACGATTGGTCCGGCATAGATGAGCTGCCAGAAAAATGCCGCCGGGAAATTCATAGCTGTCGTCTGAATCCATACAGCGATGAACTGACTTCCTGCATTCTTAAACAGGATTGTGGCAGCAAGGCTCATCAGTGGGCACATAAATGCCACAGATGGTACAGAAATAGCAAGAATTTTACTGAATGGATGACAATTTCTGAAATCTACCATACGTGCTGCACACATAAATGCAAGTTTAGATACGATGAAAAAGTCAAGAATGAAAGCAATCGGTCCCATGATGATAAGTTCATGGAATGCAGAAAGGAATACTTCGTTTGACATTCCACCGATGTTCAGTGAGATGTTGTAGCAGATCATGGCATAAACCATGAAAAATACCATAATAATTGTAAAAATTACTTCCTGAAATTTGTTTTTGGGCATAAAAAAAATTCTCCTTGTTCTAATTAATGATAACTACAGGTTACTGTTTACGTAAGTTACAAGAGCATGTGTTGTTCGTTAATCATTCCAAGGGGAATGTACGTTTCCAATTAAACCATATTCAATTTTTTGCGTTGATTATATTATCACAGAGATTTTAGAATGTCAACTGTAAATTTTGTTCTGCTTTATATAAAAAGTCTGTCCACAAATTGTGCCACATCTTGTATTCTGCAAATAATAAATTATATAATAGTTAATGGTTAAATGATCCGGCGCGTATGAGAATGAAAAAGCACCCATATGATTGCTGACTTTGATGGTCAACAATTATATGGGTGTTTTCGTTTGTTCAGATATAGGTAAAAATCAGATTCTGTTATTTTGCAGGTCATTAATGATCTGATCAACCAGTTCTGTTGCTTTTTCAGTAGAACAGTAACTGGCTGGATTCATATGCTCCAGATAGTCACGAAAAATACTGACCAGGCAGGTTTCCTCTATGTTCAGTACAATGATCTGCCCGGTGTTATTTCTGAAAACCATACTTCCCATAGTCCCGCGAATACAGAAGTGAAGGTTGTGGGGCAGATGGCTTAAAGGTTTTTGAAGGAATCGATAGACACCGGTTTCGCAGCATTGGCGAACGCCATTCAAAATCTCAATACGTTGTTCCACAGTTAAAGGGTGATAGAAAATCTCAGGGATTTCATCTGTGAGTCCGGTTTTTGCAAACTGCAGAAGTCCTTCCCGAGTAGAATAGATCAGAAACTGCTCATTCTGGATTTTAGCCATATTCATCTGAAAAGCCTGCTCTGCTGCCGCAAGGATAGCATCTGCCTGCGGAAGATCATAATTAAATATTTCATGTAAGAGGTTTCCGGTAAAAAAAGGTGTCAGACATGGTTCAGGCTGAATACCGATCAAATCATTCTGGTCATAGAAGGTATCAAACATGCTGTCAATAACTGCCTTGTGATTTTCGGGAGTAAGAGGAGCAGGTCTGAAAAAAAGACTGCACTGTTCTTTGTAGGATATAAACTGATTCCATAAAAGCTGTACGACATCAGGAGATTTGATGAATATGCCATTCTGATAATCGGAACTGCAGAGGATAGCAGCATCAGATGTCAGAATCATACAAGGAAAAAGATTAAAATTGTAATAATGTGACTGAATTCTGTCGTAATAATACCAGAGGGAATAATTCAGTCCAGCCATATATAAAGGAAAAATTTCACGAAGATATTTCAAATTGATCAGCTGGTGATCTTTGGTAAAGGCATATTCGGTTCCAACACAGAAGATGTGGTCAATCTTCAGCGATGCAGATGCATGCAGACTGGCGAGGAGACTGAAAAGAAATTTATAATCCGGTTGAATGAACATGGCAATTTTGCCATCTGCATGAACGGATTCAGAAAGTATCATCTGATGTACATAATAGTCGATATGTTGCTGAGAGACCAGTGAAATACAGTCAGTCTGGCACTGCTCAGATACAGGATCCGGTGAGAAAGAACTTCCTGTGATATCGGTGGCAGGCTGATCCGGAAACTGACAGATAAAATTTTCCACACTCTTTCGAGTGTAATATGTATCGGGTCCAACCTGAGTGATCTCCAGTGTTTCTTTCAGAAAGTTGTATTCTATAGGTGTCAGATGCATGAACTGTGTCATCTTTTCAAAAACTTCAGGAGATGGAGGATTCCGTTTCCCATTGAGGATTTTGTACATGGTAGAACGATCCAGATCACAATATTTTGCCAGAGAAAAGACTTTTATATTTTTGTGTTCGATATAACGGGTAAGTGTATCAGAAAAAACAGACATATAAACTCCTTACAACAAATTTCATATATTAAAGAGAAAGGCAGGAATGATCACTCATCCCAGCCTTCGTAGAATCTGATATTTACGGAAATATTTCGTACAATATCTCCATCTTCTAGTTCCAGATCATCTTCATCAGAAACCGGAGGCAGCTGACAGTCATCTTCATCAAGCTCCAGAGAAATCCAGTTATAAGCAGCTTCGTTGGCTTCTTCTATAGCTTCATCCAGAGTTTCACCTTCACCGTAGCATTCAGCCAGATCCGGGAAAAAGCCTTTGTAAGTTCCCCTGTCTGTTTTGCGGAAAACCGCAGGATAAATAAATTTCATAATCTATATACTCCTTTGTATACACTGTTTGAGTAACAGCTGTAATCTTTCTAGTTCTTTAGTATACCATATTCTGCAAAGTTTAAAAGAGGAAATCCTGCATTCTGAGTGGAAAAAAGTATGCAATTTTTATATAATAGAGGATAACAGAAAAAGATTTCACAGCCTGCGAAAAACAGGCCTGTACATACAGAGGAGAAAAAATTGAGCATCAGATTAATTGCAAGTGATCTTGACGGGACTTTGTTGACAGATTGTAAGGAATTATCACCAAAAACAAGAGAGGTACTGGATCTGGCAGTACAGCATGGAATATATATTGTACCGGCAACGGGCAGATCTTTTTATTCCATACCGGAAATGATCCGAAATTATCCGGGAGTGGAGTATGTGATCACGGCTAATGGAGGTGCTGTTTATTCGGTAAGAGAAGGAAAAAGAGTCTATCAGTGTCTCCTGGAAAAAGAGTCGGTGGAATCTGCTATTGCAGTGCGAAAAAGAATATGGTCCTGGAAGTGGTGATTGACGGAGTGCCTTATGCAGAAGAGGCATATGTTAAAGATCCGATGCAATATCTGGCGACAGAGTATGGTGCGAAATACATTAAAGCTACCAGAAAGCCAGTAAAAGATATCTGCAGATTTGCACAGAAACATGCAGAAGAGCTGGACAGTATTTCTTTTGTTTGTCGTTATGAGGACAAAGAACGACTGTATACTTCGCTGGACAAAGAAATCCCCAATATCTATGTAACTTCATCTGTGCCAAATCTGATGGAAGTCGGACATATAGATGCAGGAAAGGGAAAGACGCTTCTGTGGCTTTTGAAAAAATTGGAGATTTCAACAGAGGAAGCAATGGCTTTTGGAGATGCGGATAATGATATCAGTATGCTGACGTCTGTAAAATATGGAATGGCGATGGGAAATGGCACAGAAAACTGCAGAAAAGCAGCCCCTTATGTGACAGATACGAATGAAAAGGATGGTGTGGCGAAGGGAATTTTGAGGTTTCTATCAGAAGTAGAATAGACTTTGCAGGCGGAGAATAGTGATGAAAATGTAAAATTTGTCTGACACTATTGACAATGACAAAAAAACATGATATTTTATAAAAAAATTAATTTAGCTAATTAAACCGTTGAAGCGGAGATAAAAGCAGTTATGCGCGCACAGAGAGTCCGGGAGGGTGAGAGCCGGGTGGAAATGCAGGTTGCTAAATGGACCGCTGAGGGCACAGGGAAAGGCTTTTGCTTAGTATTCTGTGACGTAAGGCATACGTCAGTTGCCGGGAATATGCAGGTATTCCGCAAAGTGCACGGGTCGTTCCGTGAATCAGGGTGGCACCGCGGGTGAATTTTAACGCTCGTCCTTGACAGAAGCAGGATTCTGTCATGGGCGGGCTTTTTTATTATGACAGTTAAGGGAGTGCCTTTGGCACGGAACAACTGTCTTTCATTTTTTCAGAATCAGAAAAGGAGGTAAGATCCATGTATCCTACGATAGAAGACATCAGAAAAATTGCAGCAAAAGGACAGTACAAAAGAGTTCCGGTCTGCCGCGAGGTATATGCAGACAGATACACTCCGGTAGAGGCTATGAGAACCTTAAGAAAAGCAAGCAGACATTGTTATCTGCTTGAGAGTGCCAGCCAGACAGAAGTATGGGGAAGATATTCTTTCCTGGGATATGAACCAACAATGGAGATTACCTGTACGGATGGGCTTATGAAAATCCGGCATACAGAAGTGGCAGACAAAGAAGAAACTGTAAAAAAGGTAATGCATCCGGGTGATACATTAAGAGAAATCTTACGAGAGTATAAAAGTCCTGTGATAGAGGAGATGCCTCCATTTACGGGCGGACTTGTTGGATATTTTTCATACGATTATATCAAATACAGCGAACCCAAACTGAAGCTCGGAGAACACGAAGATCCGGATTTCAGAGACATGGATCTGATGCTTTTTGATCAGGTGATCGCGTTTGATCATTACAGACAAAAGGTACTTCTGATCACAGGTGTTATGTTGGATGATTTGGAAAACTCTTACCAGAAAGCAGAAAAAAAGCTTGCAGAAATGGCAGATCTGATTCGAAATGGAGAAAAAGAAGAGTTTCGGCCATTGCAACTTGGCTCAACGATCAGTCCTCAGTTTCCTAAAGAAAAATATTGCAAAATGGTAGAAAAGGCAAAGCATTATATTCATGAAGGGGATATTTTTCAGGTGGTGCTTTCCAACCCGATGAGAGCAAAAGCCGAGGGTAGCCTGTTTGATACTTACAGGGTTCTGAGGGCAACCAATCCGTCTCCGTATATGTTCTATTTTTCCAGTGATGATATCGAAATTGCAGGTGCTTCCCCGGAAACACTTGTCAAGCTGGAAGACAAAAAACTGACTACTTTTCCACTGGCAGGAACAAGACCGAGAGGCAAGACAAAGCAGGAAGATCAGGAACTGGAAGAGGGACTTCTGAAAGACGAAAAGGAACTTGCAGAACACAATATGCTGGTGGATCTTGGGCGAAATGACATCGGAAGAATCAGCAGGATCGGAACGGTAGAAGTAGAAAAATATATGAGTGTGGAACACTTTTCACAGGTAATGCATATTGGTTCTACGGTTGCCGGAGAGCTTCGAGAAGATAAAGATGCGGTAGATGCCGTGGACTCTATTTTACCGGCAGGAACGCTTTCCGGAGCACCGAAATTCAGGGCATGTCAGATTATTGAAGAACTGGAGCAGAGCAAACGAGGAATATACGGTGGAGCGATCGGATATCTTGATTTTGCGGGAAATCTGGATACCTGTATTGCAATCCGCCTGGTATATAAGAAAAATGGTGAGATCTGTATCCGCTCCGGTGCAGGAATCGTGGCAGACAGTGTTCCGGAAAAAGAGTTTGACGAGTGCTGCAACAAAGCAAGAGCCGTAGTTCTGGCAATCGAAAAGTCACAGGAGGGATTGGAATGATCGTACTGATTGATAATTATGACAGTTTTTCTTATAACGTATATCAGTTGATCGGTTCTGTAGAACCTGATATAAAAGTTGTTCGAAACGATGAATATACAGTCAAAGAAATTGAAGCAATGAGACCGGAAGCCCTGATCATTTCACCGGGCCCCGGAAAACCGTCAGATGCAGGAATCTGCATAGAGGCAATCAGATATTTTGTAGGAAGACTTCCGATTCTTGGGATCTGTCTGGGACATCAGGCAATCTGTGAGGCTTTTGGCGGAGAAGTTTCTTATGCGAAAGAGCTGATGCATGGAAAGAAAAAAACGATTTATACGGTAGGAAAGAGCAGGATTTTTGAGGGACTGGGAGACAGCTTTCAGGCAGCCAGATATCATTCACTGGCAGCATTAAAAGATAAATTGCCGGATGTACTTAAGGTTACGGCAGAGGCAGAAGATGGCGAGATTATGGCGGTAGAACATACAGAATATCCAATTTATGGAGTACAGTTTCATCCAGAATCTGTTATGACGCCGGATGGAAAAAAGATGATAGAAAATTTTATAAATGTTGTAAGAGCATAGACAAGGAGAAAACTAAAATGATCAAAGAAGCAATCATAAAACTTTCCCAAAAAGAAGATCTGACATATCAGGAAGCAGAAAGCGTTATGGACGAAATTATGAGTGGACAGGCAACACCGGTTCAGATGTCTTCTTATCTCACGGCACTTTCCATGAAGGGAGAAACGATTGATGAGATTACTGCTTCAGCAGCAGGAATGAGAGCACATTGTATCAAACTACTGCATGATCTGGATGTTCTAGAAATCGTTGGAACCGGCGGTGACGGAGCCAATTCTTTTAATATTTCGACGACTTCTTCTCTGGTGATCGCTGCAGGAGGAATATCGGTTGCAAAGCATGGAAATCGTGCCGCATCATCTAAAAGTGGGGCAGCAGATGTCCTTGAGGCACTTGGGGTAAATATTACAATTCCACCGGAAAAGAGTGCTGAACTCCTGAAAAAAATTAATATCTGTTTCCTGTTTGCACAGAATTATCACATTGCTATGAAGTATGTAGCACCAATCCGTAAAGAACTTGGAATCCGTACTGTGTTTAATATTCTTGGACCTTTAAGTAATCCGGCAGGAGCAAATATGGAACTTATGGGTGTGTTTGATCAGACGCTTGTAGAGCCACTTGCGCAGGTTATGGCAAAGCTTGGCGTGACAAAAGGAATGGTTGTTTTCGGACAGGATAAACTGGATGAGATTTCTATGAGTGCCCCAACTTCTGTATGCGAGATCAAGGATGGCTGGTTCCAGTCTTATGAGATCACGCCGGAGCAGTTTGGATATGAGAGATGCAGTAAAGATGATCTGGTAGGTGGTACACCGGCAGAAAATGCAGAGATTACAAAGAAGATTCTGAAAGGTGAAGAAAGGGGACCGAAGCGTCAGGCAGTCTGCCTCAATGCAGGAGCGGCTCTGTATATCGCCGGTAAAGCAGAATCTATAGAAAAAGGTGTACGAATGGCAGAAGAGCTGATCGACAGTGGAGCAGCTTTAAGAAAATTAGAGGAGTTCATCACCTGCTCCAATGCTTAAGTGTTATAATAAAAAAGTCAGTGTATTAAATAAGAATATGAGATACCTGGACTTTATAAAGAAAAGAGAATTCAAAGATGAACATATTAAATGAGATTGCCGAAAAAACAAGGGAACGTATCGAGAAAGACAAAATAGAAATGCCAAGAGAAGACCTGATCCGTGAGATTCAGCAAAAAAAGGTACAGATGCTGCTGAATCCGCTGATCCAGTCGGAGACAGCAAAAACACCGCACAGTTTTTATCAGGCACTGAAAAAACCTGGAATGTCCTATATCTGTGAGGTCAAAAAAGCATCCCCGTCCAAGGGCCTGATCGCACCGGATTTTCCGTATCTGGAGATTGCAAAAGAGTACAAATCTGCCGGTGCATCCGCAATTTCCTGTCTGACAGAGCCATTTTATTTCCAGGGTTCTGACCAGTATTTATGGGAAATCGCATCAGAAGTTGATATTCCGGTGCTGCGAAAAGATTTCGTCATTGATGACTATATGATTCTGCAGGCAGCAGCTTATGGAGCGGCTGCCGTACTTCTGATCTGTGCATTGCTCGATGATAAACAGCTTCGCGAATACCGCGAAATGGCAGAAGAGCTTGGCATGGATGCTCTGGTGGAAGCACATGATGCAGAGGAAGTTGAGCGGGCATTAAAGAGCGGTGCAAGGATTATCGGAGTCAATAACCGTGACCTCAGAACTTTCGAGGTGGATATGGCAAACAGTATCAATCTTCGCAAACTTGCACCGGAGAATGTGATCTTTGTTTCAGAGAGCGGCATCCGCACATCAGAGGATATCCAGAGACTGCATGACAACAAGATCGAGGCTGTGCTGGTCGGAGAAACACTGATGCGAAGCCCGGACAAAAAAGCAGCACTGGAAGAATTAAATGGAGCACCGTTGACTGAGGATTGAGAAACAGAGAGATGCAGAAAATGACAGACGGGAATGATAGCGGGACTAAGATAAAAATATGCGGACTAAGGCGCAGGGAAGATATCCTTGCAGTCAATGAAGCGAAGCCGGATTACTGTGGATTTATCATAGAATTTCCCAGTAGTTTCCGGAGTGTAACGGCAGATGAAGTGAGAGAACTTGTGAAGGAACTGGATCCTGAGATCCGGCCGGTCGGAGTATTTGTGAATGCTCCAATGGAACTGGTAAGAACACTTCTGGATGACGGAACACTTGCACTTGCACAGCTTCACGGACAGGAAGATGAGTCCTATATCAGAGAATTAAAAACATATACAGACAAGCTGATCATCAAGGCTTTTTCCATAAAAACAGCCGAAGATATCGAGAAAGCACTGCAAAGCCCGGCAGATTACATCCTGTTGGATCAGGGCGGCGGAGGAACGGGAAAGACTTTTGACTGGTCCTTGATCCCTGAGATCCAGAGACCGTTTTTCCTTGCAGGAGGGATCGGAGCCTCCAACCTTGGGCAGGCGATCCGGGAAATTCACCCTTATGCGGTGGATCTGAGCAGCAGTGTGGAGACTGAAAAGCGGAAAGATCCGATGAAGATCCGGCAGGTTGTGGATATTGTAAGAGAAATAAGAATAATAAATTAGAGAGAAATAAGGTGTTTTGAAAAGAAACACAGAGGAGGATATAAATGTCAAAAGGAAGATTTGGAATACATGGAGGGCAGTACATTCCGGAGACACTGATGAATGCAGTGCTAGAACTGGAAGAAGCATATAATCATTACAAAGATGATCCGGAATTCAACCGTGAACTGACAGATTTACTGAACAATTATGCAGGTCGTCCGTCACGTCTGTACTACGCAGCACACATGACAGAAGACCTCGGTGGAGCAAAAGTTTATCTGAAACGTGAGGATCTGAATCATACCGGAGCACACAAGATCAACAACGTTCTGGGACAGGTTTTACTTGCCAAAAAGATGGGAAAAACGCGTGTTATCGCAGAGACCGGTGCCGGACAGCACGGTGTTGCGACAGCGACAGCAGCCGCTCTTATGGGCATGGAATGTGAAGTCTTCATGGGTAAAGAAGATACCGAACGTCAGGCACTGAACGTATACAGAATGCGCCTTCTGGGAGCCAAAGTACATGCCGTTACATCTGGAACTGCAACCCTGAAAGATGCCGTTTCTGAGACGATGAGAGAGTGGACAAACCGTGTTTCCGATACACATTATGTGCTCGGATCTGTCATGGGACCGCACCCATTTCCGACAATTGTTCGTGATTTCCAGGCAGTTATTTCCAAGGAGATCAAAGAACAGATTCTGGAAAAAGAAGGAAAACTTCCGGATGCTGTACTTGCCTGTGTTGGCGGTGGCTCCAATGCGATCGGAACTTTCTACAACTTTATTGAGGACGAGGGAGTTCGCCTGATTGGTTGTGAGGCAGCTGGACGCGGTGTCAATACTGCTGAGACTGCAGCAACGATCGCAACCGGAAAACTTGGTATTTTCCACGGTATGAAGTCTTATTTCTGCCAGGATGAGTATGGTCAGATCGCACCGGTTTATTCCATCTCCGCCGGTCTGGATTACCCGGGTGTTGGACCGGAACATGCACATCTTTATGATATCGGCCGAGCAGAATATGTGCCGGTAACAGACGACGAAGCAGTAGATGCATTTGAATATCTGTCAAGAACAGAAGGTATTATTCCGGCAATCGAGAGTGCTCATGCAGTTGCTTACGCGAGAAAGATCGTACCGCAGATGCGCAAAGATCAGATTGTAGTTATCACCATTTCCGGACGAGGAGACAAGGACTGTGCAGCAATTGCACGTTACAGAGGGGAGGATATCCATGAATAAGAAAATTACAGAAGCATTTGCAAAGGGAAAAGCATTTATCCCGTTTGTTACCTGCGGGGATCCGTCCCTTGATGTTACCGAAAAAATTGTTTATGCCATGGAAGAAGCAGGTGCAGATCTGATCGAACTTGGTATTCCATTTTCTGATCCGACAGCAGAAGGACCTGTTATCCAGGGTGCAAACCTGCGTGCTCTGTCCGGTGGAGTTACCACAGATAAAGTCTTTGATATGGTAGAAAAAATCCGCAAAAATAGTTCCATCCCGATGGTATTTATGACCTATGCGAATGTTGTTTTTTCTTATGGAATAGAGCGTTTTTGCAAGAGAGCAGCAGAGGTTGGAATGGATGGAATGATCCTTCCGGATGTTCCTTTTGAAGAAAAAGAAGAGTTCGCATCTGTTGCAGAGAAGTATGGACTGGATCTGATCTCTTTGGTCGCACCGACTTCTCATGAGAAAATTTCAATGATCGCAAAAGAAGCAGAAGGTTTTGTTTACTGTGTATCTTCACTTGGAGTTACCGGTATGCGAAGTCAGATCACGACGGATATTGGAGCTATGGTGGAACTGGTTAAGGCACAGAAAGATATTCCATGTGCGGTAGGATTTGGTATTTCTACACCAGAGCAGGCGAAGAAGATGGCGGCGCAGGCTGATGGTGTTATTGTAGGTTCCGCGATCGTCAAACTTTGCGAGACGCATGGGGCTGAGTGCGTGCCATATATAGGAGAATATGTGAAGTCGATGAAAGATGCGATAAGATAAAATAAAGGATTCCCGGTGAGACCACTTATTTTCCCTTGCTTGTAAAAGGAATATCTTCATGTTATGATATAAATTAATTGAAAATAGTTAATTTTGTTTGTATAAATGTCATCAAAAACGATTACAGGAAAGAGGTTATGACATGGAATTCCAGCATGAACTGGTGATCCCGGATGAGGGATTGCCGTTTAAATTTTTCTTATTTGAAGGGAGCCAGGGGAATTATGTGAGAGAAAAACACTGGCATACATCCATCGAAATCTTTGCCGTGATGGAAGGCTCTCTTACATTTTATTTAAATGATGAAAAACATCCGCTCAAAGCAGGGGAGCTGATGATCATTAACTCCAACGAAGTACATTCGATAGATTCCCCGGAGGAAAATCATACAGCAGTCCTTCAGATTCCACTGAAACAGTTCGAGGATTATTTTACCGCACATCGTTTTATCCGATTTGCAGCAAATGAGCAGGAGACGGATTCACAGCTCTGGCGGTTGATACGGGAAATGTATAAATTATATGGCAAGCGAGGAACCGGGTATGAGTTTAAGATTCGTTCCTTTTATTATGATGTATTGTATCTGCTGGTCAACCATTACCGTCTGGATGAGGCGGGAGAGCAGGAAGTGCGCCACAGCCGGCGTCTGGATGCGCTTGCAAGAATTACTTCCTATATGAGAGAGCATTATCAGGAAGAACTCAAACTGACTGATGTGGCGAATATGTTCGGTTATTCCGATGCATATTTATCCAGAATGTTTCAGAAATATGCAAATGTCAATTTTAAGACGTATCTGCAGGATATTCGTATGACCTATGCGTATCGGGAACTTCTGAATTCTGATAAGACGATCAGCCAGATTGCAATGGATAACGGATTTAGCAGCAGTCGTGCATTTACAAGAGAATTTCAGAAACGATATGGTATTTTGCCAAGTGAAGTTGAAAGAGAAAAATAAAGAATAAAAATACAAAAACAGGCGAATCAGAAACGCCTGTTTTTTATGTGTTTATCAAACTGTTTATGAAATTGGAAAAATACAAAGGTCAAAAAAGTGCACTAAAGAGGACAAAAAAACTGGCGAAAGGAAAAGGACTTCATGATATGATGTTTTCAACATAAAAATAAAGGAGGTAACTTCAGGTGAGGATTCAGAATGTAGCAGATGACGCGTTCCGTAGATATGGTAAAGTACTGGAGGGGTATGATTTTACGGAACTCCTGAAGGAAATGAAGCATACTCCGGTGCCGGAGGATGTAACTTACGTTCCTTCCGTAGAAGAAATGGAAGCACTGCCGGTTGCAAAAGAACTGCAGAACAAAGGATATGGCGGTCTGCCGATCGAAATCGGATATTGCAACGGACATAATAAGAAATTAAATGGTCTGGAATACCACCGCAGCTCCGAAATCAATGTTGCAGTGACAGACCTGGTATTGCTGATCGGACATCAGCAGGATGTAGAAAAGGATTATACATATGACACATCCAAAGCAGAGGCGTTTCTTGTTCCGGCAGGTACAGCAATTGAAGTATATGCAACAACACTTCATTATGCACCGTGTCATGTAAATGAAAGTGGTTTCCAGTGTGTTGTAGTTCTTCCGAAAGGAACAAACACAGAACTGACTTTTGAAAAAGCAGCAGAAGGAGAGGACAAGCTCCTTACCGCTAAAAATAAATGGCTGATCGGTCACGAGGAAGCAGCTATCGAAGGCGCATTCAACGGACTGAAGGGTGAGAATGTCGGAATCGATTAAAAAGGTCAGAATCGACTGATCGTGAACTAAGAAACGAAACATAAAATATCTACTATATAAATATGGAGGAATTTTTATCATGAATAACATGCCAGAAGTAAAAGTTGGAATCGTTGCTGTAAGCCGTGACTGTTTCCCGGAAAGCCTTTCCGTAAACAGAAGAAAAGCTCTTGTAGAAGCTTATGCTAAAAAATATGATGCAAAAGACATCTACGAATGTCCAATCTGTATCGTAGAGAGTGAAATTCATATGGTTCAGGCTCTGGAAGATATCAAAAAAGCAGGATGTAATGCACTTTGTGTATATCTTGGAAACTTCGGACCGGAAATCTCCGAGACACTTCTTGCAAAACATTTCGATGGACCTAAAATGTTCATCGCTGCAGCAGAAGAAACACAGAATGACCTTTGCCAGGGACGTGGGGATGCTTACTGTGGTATGCTGAATGCAAGCTACAACCTGCAGCTTCGTAATGTAAAGGCTTATATTCCGGAATACCCGGTTGGCGATGCAGAAGACTGTGCAGATATGATCCATGACTTCCTTCCAATCGCAAGAGCAGTTGAAGGTTTAAGCAACCTTAAGATCATCAGCTTTGGACCACGTCCAACAAACTTCCTTGCTTGTAACGCTCCGATCAAACAGCTTTACAACCTTGGTGTTGAAATCGAAGAGAACTCTGAACTTGATCTGTTCGAAGCATTCAACAAACATGCAGGAGATGAGAGAATCCCGGCAGTTGTTAAAGAAATGGAAGAAGAACTTGGTGCAGGAAACAAGAAACCTGAAATTCTTGAGAAACTTGCTCAGTATGAACTGACTCTGAAAGACTGGGTAGAGGCTCACAGAGGATATCGTAAATATGTAACATTAACAGGAAAATGCTGGCCTGCATTCCAGACACAGTTTGGATTTGTTCCTTGCTACGTAAACAGCCGTCTGACTGCTCAGGGCATTCCGGTATCTTGCGAAGTTGATATTTATGGTACATTAAGTGAGTTCATTGGAACTGTTGTAAGCCAGGATACAGTTACACTGCTTGACATCAACAACTCTGTACCGAAGGATATGTACAAAGAGTCTATCGAAGGCAAATATAACTACACACTGAAAGATACATTCATGGGATTCCATTGTGGAAATACAGCTTCCAGCAAGCTTTCCTTCTGTGAGATGAAGAACCAGATGATCATGGCAAGATCTCTTCCGGTAGAGGTTACAAACGGAACTCTTGAAGGAGATATCGTACCTGGAGATATCACATTCTATCGTCTGCAGAGCACAGCTGATAACAAACTTCGTGGATATATTGCACATGGTGAAGTTCTTCCTGTTGCAACGAAATCCTTTGGTTCTATCGGTGTATTCGCTATTCCGGAAATGGGACGTTTCTACCGTCATGTACTGATCGAGGGAGGATACCCACATCACGGAGCAGTAGCATTCGGACATTATGGAAAAGCTCTGTTTGAAGTATTCAAATATATCGGTGTACCGGTTGAAGAAATCGGATATAACCAGCCGGCAGGCGTAAGATACCCAACAGAGAATCCATGGGGATAATCAGAATTTGATAAAGATTGAATCTGAATTATAAATGATAATAGACTGACACGATAATTATAAGGCATCCCGGGGGTTTACCCTGGGATGTATTAGATTAAGTGAATGTGAGAAATCCATTCAATAATAGAGAGTAACTGATTTCATATCAGATGCCCTGTTATCAAATCGTGATAATAATGAATGGAACTAAATCAGTAATAATGAAATGCAAATAGTAATGTGATAAAAAGGAGAATAAAGTTATGTATTATATCGGTATTGACCTTGGTACTTCCGCTGTAAAACTTCTTCTTATGGAAGATTCAGGAAAAATCTGTAATATTGTTTCAAAAGAATACCCGTTATTTTTCCCGCATCCAGGCTGGTCTGAACAGAAACCGGAAGACTGGTTTGCACAGAGCATGGAAGGTATGAAAGAACTGACAAAGGATATTGACAGAACTCAGGTAGCAGGAATTGGTTTCGGCGGTCAGATGCATGGTCTGGTAACTCTGGACAAAGATGACAATGTAATCCGTCCTGCAATTCTCTGGAATGATGGTCGTACAGGCGAGGAAACAGAGTATCTGAATACTGTGATCGGAAAAGAGAAACTCTCTGAATATACAGCAAATATTGCTTTTGCAGGATTTACAGCGCCGAAGATTCTCTGGATGCAGAAAAATGAACCTGAGAATTTCAAGAAAGTAGTTAAAATTATGCTGCCGAAAGATTACCTGGCATATCGTCTGTCTGGTTCTTTCTGCACAGATGTTTCCGATGCTTCCGGTATGCTTCTGCTTGATGTAAAGAACCGTTGCTGGTCAAAGGAAATGCTGGAAATCTGCGGTATCACAGAAGAACAGCTTCCGAAACTGTATGAGAGCTGGGAAGTAGTAGGAACTCTGAAACCTGAAATTGCAAAAGAACTTGGATTCTCAGAAGATGTAAAAGTTGTTGCAGGTGCCGGAGATAACGCGGCAGCAGCTGTTGGAACAGGTACAGTTGGTGACGGACAGTGCAATATTTCTCTTGGAACATCCGGAACTGTATTTATTTCCAGCAAGAACTTTGGTGTGGATGAAAACAATGCACTTCATTCTTTCTGCCATGCAGATGGAAGTTATCATCTGATGGGATGCATGCTCAGCGCAGCTTCCTGTAACAAATGGTGGGCAGAGGAGATTCTTCAGACAAAGGATTTCGCAGCAGAGCAGGCTCCGATTCAGAAGCTTGGAGAGAATAATGTGTTCTTCCTGCCATACCTGATGGGAGAACGTTCTCCGCACAATAACCCGGATGCAAGAGGCGTATTCTTCGGAATGTCCATGGACAGCACAAGAGCTGATATGACACAGGCTGTTCTGGAAGGTGTTGCATTTGGACTTCGTGATTCTTTGGAAGTTGCAAGAAGTCTTGGAATCAAGATTGAGAGAACAAAAATCTGTGGTGGTGGAGCTAAGAGCCCGCTTTGGAAGAAGATTATTGCTAACGTTATGAACCTGAAAGTAGATGTTCTGGAAAATGAAGAAGGACCATCCATGGGTGGCGCAATGCTTGCAGCAGTAGGCTGTGGCGCTTATCCGGATGTAGAAACAATCGGTAAGAAATTTGCTAAAGTTGTTGATACAGTAGAACCGGATCCTGAATTGGTTGCAAAATATGAAGAGAGATATCAGAAGTTCAGAACTCTGTATCCGGCTATGAAGCCACTGTTCTAATCGAATCAAGGAAGTACTGCGGCGGTTGTGAAAAGCAATAAGCAGTTATTCGGTTATAAAAAGTAGCGAAGTGGATGGATTTTATCTGTTTGATACACTATTGGGCCAGAATAGAAAAATATGAGTTAAAAAGAAAATGGGGTTGTTGCATTATTCAGTGCAACAACCCCATTGAGAATATGTGGATAAATTAGCAGGAACCAAGGATATATTCTGCTATGTCTTCATCACTTACCATACCGGATTTTACGTCAAGGATAGCTTGTTGAAGTATCCTTACGGCCTCTTTACACTCTTCTTCATCGAAAATATATGAATCCTTGGATCTGCTGGATACCATAGGATAAAAACGATTTTTTAACCAAATCAAGTAAGTCCCCTGCTTCAATTGCGAAGAGCAATAAGCAGTGGGTGGGGACTTGCTTGTATCAGAAGGGGTACAAGCCCCTTCTGATAAACTGCGAAGCAGTTATTTGGTTATGAGCAAGTAGCGAAAGCGGATTGCGAATATCCGATTGACTACATCAGATATCACCTGACGATCTCTGTTTACATATTCAGTTCTGATTTTGTGTTCGTCCATATTCACAATCCTCATTTACCGGGTGCTGATATGAATAGAAATATTAGAGCGTGTCTAAGCTGAAATTATTTTACAGGTTTATATTTCCAGTCTGTAGCATCAAGCTCTTTTAAGGTTTTTACCACATGTTCAACGATAACATCGTTCATTTTTTTACCTTTTTCAGCGGTACCTTTTGTAGCATCGCCTGTCTGGGCAGTATCTGTAAGCTCTGAAAAATCCCATTTTATTTCTACTTCTGATGGGAGATTCGGCACTACACATGTTGCATATTCCGGTTCACACCAGTCAGGGAACAGATAGTAAGCAATTGAAGTCTCGCCCTCGCCTGCATGTCCCAGTCCATCCCATACTTCAAAAGTGTCTTTAGGAAGAAGATTTCCGGCAGCAACCCACCACTGTGTAAGAGCAGCGATTTGAGCCTCCGGATATTTCTCTTTAATTTTTCGGGAAGCAATTTCAATTGGTGCAATATTTCCATCATGTCCGTTCATGATAAAAATATGATTAATACCATTGCGAAGAACAGATTCAATAGTATCGTAGAGAACTGCAATAGTTGCAAAGTTGATGTGGCTTCTTGGAAAGTGTAATGATTTTGAGAGCTTTCAGAAAGAATTTTATACTCCGGTTTCCTGTGATCTCCTGAGATGCGAATAAAAAGCTATTGATAAAGAAAAGCTGCCGTCTTCACAAGTAAAATCTGTGGAGGCGGCAGTTTTTGATATGTATGGCATATCAGGAAAAAGGCAGCTTCAGGAATTCTTCCATGGCTCTGCTTATATAGCGGCCTTTCTTCCAGTAAAAAAATACAGTGCGTTTACTGCTCTGACCGGGCAGCTTATAAAAAACAAGTTCTGAATTTGTTGGAACTCTGGAGAGCAGAAGATCCCCGATGAAAGTGATACCCATTCCCAAACATGCAATATTATAGGCAGTCATCTGCTGATCCAGGCGAAATACTACAGAAGGTGAAAAGTGATTTTCCTGACAAATGGTAAGTGCACGCTTACCGGTATCGTTATCTGAACGAAGAATAATAAATGGTTCGTTCTCAAATTTGTTTAATGGAACAGAAGGAATATCAGAAGAGCGGAACTGCCCGTTCCGGATTTCCTCAATAGGAATCTGATATTCCTGCAGTTTGGTATTGATTGAATAATTTTTGGGAACTGCAAGAAGAAGTTGTTCTTTCTGATAGATATAATGTTCAAAAATCTGGTTATCCAGAATACAGTTATCGATCACCAGATCTAACTTTCCGGCCTGGAGAAACTGGGATAGCTTTGCTGTACTTTCTTCTACAAGAGAAATTTGAACATGTGGAAATTTTTGGGAAAAATCAGCAATAAGGGGAGGCAGAATCCATGAAGAAAAGAAGTTACTGCCACCTACATTGAGAGTTCCTGTTTTGAGATTTCCCAGATCCAGTATGAAGTTTTCAAGATTATTTTCAATATCCATGACTTTTTCAACAGCCTGTATGTAATGTTTTCCAACTTCGGTTAACTGTAAAGGTTTGGTGCTTCGATCAAAAATAGGATAGCCAATACGGTTTTCTACACGTTTTACATTGGCGCTTAAAGAAGGCTGCGAAATGAAAAGAGCAGCAGCAGCTTTGGAAAAGCTTTTTTCCTTGTATACCTCATAGATGTATTCCATTCCCTGAAACATATAAACTCCTTCGATATATAACTTAAACACTATATATTTTATAAAAATATATGTATTTGATTATATTATAGCAGAGATATATAATGAGGGCAAATACATGGGAGGGCGAATAACTATGAAAAAAACAGACTATCGTGTAGAAAGGGATTCTATTGGTGTAAAGGATATTCCGGAAGATGTATATTATGGAGTACAATCCTTACGTGCGGCTGAAAATTTTCACATTACGGGGCTGAATATGCATCCGGAAATTATTAACAGTCTTGCATACATAAAAAAAGCAGCAGCGATAACCAATTGTGAGGTGGGGCTTCTTGAGAAGAAAAAAGCACAGGCGATTGTCCAGGCATGTGATGAAATTGTTTCAGGAAAATTCCATAATGAATTTATTGTGGATCCTGTTCAGGGAGGAGCTGGCACATCTTTAAATATGAATGCCAATGAAGTAATTGCAAATCGCGCGATTGAGATACTGGGAGGAAAAAAGGGCGATTATACAATTATAAATCCTAACGATGATGTGAATTGTGGACAGTCTACCAATGACGTTATTCCTACTGCCGGTAAAATGACTTCTCTTCGTTTGTTGCAGAATCTGAAAAAACAGCTTCTTCGCCTCTATGATGCTCTTAATGAAAAAGCTACAGAGTTTGATCACATAATAAAAATGGGGCGTACACAGATGCAGGATGCAGTACCAATTCGTCTGGGACAGGAATTTAAGGCATATTCGGTAGCAATCATGCGTGATATCCACAGAATGGATAAAGCAATGGATGAAATGCGGACTCTTAATATGGGAGGTACTGCTATCGGAACAGGAATTAATGCAGATGAGGGCTATCTGAGAAGAATTGTTCCAAATCTCACTGAAATATCGGGAATGGACTTTATACAGGCTTTTGATCTGATTGATTCCACTCAGAATCTGGATCCATTTGTAGCCGTTTCCGGTGCTGTGAAAGCATGTGCGGTAACTCTTTCCAAAATGTCAAATGATCTCCGTCTGATGTCCTCCGGTCCACGTACTGGTTTTGGGGAGATTAATCTTCCGGCAAAACAGAATGGTTCCTCTATTATGCCAGGTAAAGTTAATCCGGTTATTCCTGAAGTAGTGAATCAGGTGGCTTTTAATATTATTGGTAATGATGTTACGATTACTATGGCTGCAGAGGCTGGTCAGCTGGAATTAAATGCCTTTGAGCCGATTATTTTCTATTGCATGTTTCAGTCTATCGATACTCTTGGCTATGCAGTCCAGACATTGGTAGATAATTGTATTGTAGGAATTACGGCAAATGAAGAAAGATGCCGTTATCTGGTAGAAAACAGTGTAGGTATTATCACTGCAATCAGCCCCCATCTTGGATATCAGAAGGCTGCGGATATTGCAAAAAAGGCAATTAAGACAGGCGAATCTGTAAGACGTCTGATTCTGAAAGAAAAGCTTATGGACGATGATGAACTTAATCGCATTCTGGATCCGATCCATATGACGGAACCTGGTATTTCCGGAAAAGATTATCTTATAAAAAAATAAAGAAAAAAACAGGCGGGAAAATCTTCCCGCCTGTTAAATCGTCTGGACACATATCATACATAAATATGATTTTTATATTTTTGAATTATTCGATTGATTTCAACCGGATTAGAACAGACCTGTGATCTTACCTGTCTCGTCTACGTCGATTCTCTCAGCAGCCGGAACTTTAGGAAGACCTGGCATTGTCATGATCTCGCCTGTAAGAGCTACGATGAATCCTGCACCAGCGGAAATCTTCAGGTTACGTACTGTAACTTCGAAGTCAGTAGGAGCACCCAGTTTGGTCTGGTCATCTGTTAAGCTGTACTGAGTCTTAGCTACACAGATCGGGCAGTTGCCGAATCCAAGAGCTTCTAACTGTTTCGCCTGTTTCTGAGCGTTAGCTGTCAGAACTACTCTCTTACCGCCATATACTTTCTGAACGATCTGGTTCAGTTTGTCTTCGATAGAACCTTCCAGTTCATATG